>OGPK01000210.1_pt1 | contig 67010 bp, 71 predicted proteins | sample 1552921 | NCBI WGS metagenome assembly OGPK01 (sample SAMEA2580264, study PRJEB22360) | human gut metagenome | biome: human gut; feature: human-associated habitat; material: faeces | place: Denmark | collected 2008/2010 | reverse complement strand
TACCCTTTTAAGGGTGGTTGCAGTCTTTTTTTATTGCGCGTTTTTTTACAGCGCCTTTTACTTTCAGATATGCAATTTTCAAAGCCATAATGACCAAACAATGACCAAAACGCAGGCGGCGAAAAATAAAAAAGCTCACAAGCCACGCAATTACGTGATTTGTGAGACTTAATACTTGGCGCGGATTGAGAGATTTGAACTCTCGCGCCCGTTTCCAGACCTACTCCCTTAGCAGGGGAGCCCCTTCACCACTTGGGTAAATCCGCAAACCTGTATATATAAAAAATGTGGCGGACAGGGTGGGATTCGAACCCACGGTACGTTGCCGTATCACTGGTTTTCAAGACCAGCTCCTTAAACCACTCGGACACCTGTCCACATTAATTATTTGTTTTTGTGTCGTTCTCTCTCAGTGACTTAATTATTATAGCACAGTTCATCTGTCTTGTCAACCCTTTTTTCAAATTTTTTTTGCGAAATTTTTTTGAAGCATAAATATTCCTTCGTATGCTAACGATACTTGACGAAATCTTATAAATATGGTATAATAAATCACAGCTTTGTATGTTTTATCACTTTATATGATAATTTATACAGAAAATTTCTTATGGAGGCGACTTTATTATGAAGATGACTGTAAGTCAGGCTATGGTTGAATGTTTGAAAGCTGAGAACGTAAAAGTCGTCTTTGGCTATCCCGGAGCTGCTATCTGTCCTTTCTATGACGCTTTGCTGGATGCTGAAAACGACATCAGGCAGGTGCTTGTGAGACAGGAGGCTAACGGTGGTCATGCGGCTAACGGCTATGCACGAATTTCAGGCAAGCCTGCGGTCTGTATCGCTACATCGGGTCCGGGTGCAACTAATCTTATTACTGCTATTGCTACCGCTTATGCGGATTCTATACCTATCGTGTGCATAACAGGTCAGGTGAATACCGACCAGATAGGCTCTGACGTTTTTCAGGAGGCTGACATTACAGGCTCGGCTGAGCCGTTCGTTAAGCACAGCTATCTTCTCAAAGACCCTGAGGACACTGCGAGAGTGTTCAAGGAAGCTTTCTATATCGCAGGCACGGGCAGACCGGGTCCTGTGCTTATAGATATCCCTATGGACGTTCAGAAAGCTGTTATCGACTTTGAGTACCCTGAAAAGTGCGAGATAAGAAGCTATAAGCCTACCACAAAGGGCAACTACGTTCAGGTAAGGCGTGTAATGGCGGCACTGGAAGAGGCTGAGAAGCCGCTTATCTGTATTGGTGGAGGTGTTTTTGCCGCTCACGCTGAGAACGAGATAAGAGAGCTTGCCGACCTTATGCAGATACCTGTTATCACAACTATGATGGGCATTTCTGTTTTCCCTGATGACGACCAGCTTTTCTGCGGCATGATAGGAACTCACGGTGTTAAAATGGCAAACGCCGCTGTGAACGAGTGCGACGTGCTGTTCCTTGTGGGTGCAAGAGTTGGCGACAGAGCCGTTAAAACACCTTTGGCTCTGGAGAAAACTACTAAGATAATACATATAGATATCGACCCTGCGGAGATAGGCAAGAATATCGGTGCTGACCTGCCTCTCGTTGGCGACGCAAAGCTTGTTTTACAGCAAATGACGGAGCTTGCAAAGCCTATGAAGCACGATGAGTGGATAGCTCACATCAAGACCCTTGGGGGCGAGAGAAAGTATGTTGAGCCTGCAAAGGGTACTGTAAATCCGAGGGTGTTTATCGACAGGCTTGCAAAGAAAATGCCTGCCAATGTTACTGTTGTGGCAGACGTTGGACAAAATCAGATATGGACCTGCACTGAATATAAGTTCCGCAAAGAGGGCAGACTTCTTACCTCAGGCGGCATGGGTACGATGGGCTATTCTGTGCCTGCGGCAATAGGTGCAAAAATGGCTGACAACAGCAGAGCAACAGTTGCTATATGCGGTGACGGAGCTTTTCAGATGTCGTTCATGGAGCTTGCAACAGCCGTTCAGTTCGGCGTTGATATAAAGGTGGTAGTAATGACCAACAACCGCCTTGGCATGGTAAGAGAACTTCAGACAAATGGCTATCATGACAGACAGACAGCAGTTTTTCTTGACGGCTCTCCTGACTTTATCAAGCTTGCAGAAGCTTATGGCATACCTGCAATGAGAGTTTATGACGATGATACTATGGAAAAGGGCGTGGAAATGCTTGCTGAACATAAAGGCATTTGCCTTGTTGAAGTCGTTGTGGATAAGGATATGCCAACATTATAAGGCTAATATTTTAACTATCTGTAGCGTTTACAGTATATAGCGTTTACGTTCAAAAAATCTTAATAATAAGCTGGTATAATAAAGAATCAAGGAAAGGTTTCCTTATGGAGGTTGATTTATGAAACATACGATCTCAGTTCTTGTAGAAAACCACAGCGGTGTTCTATCAAGAATTTCCGGACTGTTTTCAAGACGTGGGTTCAATATCGAGAGCCTTGCAGTAGGTCCAACTCATGACCCTGACGTTTCAAGAATAACGATAGTTGCTGACGGTGACGAGCATACAGTTGAGCAGATCGAGAAACAGCTCAATAAGCTTATAGAGGTCATCAAGGTAAAGACATTTGAGGCTAATGAGTATCTCGCAAGAGAGCTTATGATAGTCAAGGTGTCTGCGGTCGCAAACAGACGCAGTGAGATAATGACTATTGCGGATATCACAGGGGCTAAGGTCATGGATATAACGCTTACGACAATGACATTGGAGCTTTGCGATACTTACGCTCACCTTTGCAGATTTGAGGAGGTCATAGCACCTTACGGAATAATCGAAATGGTAAGAACAGGCACTATCGCAATAGAGAAAGGCTCTGACACATTCAATGCAGGCAAATAAACTTTGATTATATAGCCGAAAGGCTACATAAAATAAATCTTAAATTTCTGAATTTGGAGGAATTAACAATGGCACAGGCAAGAATATTCTATCAGCAGGATTGCGACATTAACGTACTCAAGGGTAAGAGAGTTGCCATTATCGGTTACGGTTCACAGGGCCACGCTCATGCGCTCAACCTTAAGGAGAGCGGTGTTGACGTAGTAGTAGGTCTTTACGAAGGTTCTAAGAGCTGGGCAAAGGCTGAGCAGCAGGGTCTTACAGTTATGACAACTGAGGAAGCTGCAAAGACATCTGACATCATCATGATCCTTATTCCTGATGAGAAGCAGGCTGCACTTTATAAGAAATCTATCGAGCCATACCTCACAGAGGGTAAGACTCTTGCATTCGCACACGGCTTTAACATTCACTTTGGCTGCATCGTACCACCAAAGAATGTCAATGTTATCATGATCGCACCTAAGGCTCCTGGTCACACAGTACGTTCTGAGTATCAGGCTGGTAAGGGTACACCTTGCCTTATCGCAGTTGAGCAGGACGCAACAGGCAACGCACAGGATATCGGACTTGCATATGCACTTGGTATCGGCGGAGCAAGAGCAGGTGTTCTTGAGACAACATTCAGAACAGAAACAGAAACAGACCTCTTCGGTGAGCAGGCAGTTCTCTGCGGTGGTGTTTGCGCACTTATGCAGGCTGGTTTTGAAACACTTTGCGAAGCTGGTTATGACCCAAGAAACGCATACTTTGAGTGTATCCATGAGATGAAGCTCATCGTTGACCTTATCTATCAGTCAGGTTTCGAGGGCATGAGATATTCTATCTCTAACACAGCTGAGTACGGCGACTACATCACAGGTCCAAAGATCGTTACTGAGGACACTAAGAAGGCTATGAAGAAGGTTCTGTCTGACATTCAGGACGGTACATTCGCTAAGGACTTCCTCCTTGATATGTCTGACGCAGGTTCACAGGTACACTTCAAGGCTATGAGAAAGCTCCACGCTGAGCATCCTTCTGAGAAGGTTGGTAAGGAGATCAGAAAGCTCTACAGCTGGAACAATGATGACGAGAAGCTCATCAACAACTAATTTGCAGATAAATATTATTGCATAAAGAAAAGCGACTTGCAATTAACTTTGCAGGTCACTTTTTTCTTTTTTTACTTCGCTACTCTATCTTGGAGCATAGCTTTTATTTTGTGGCTCGGTAGCTCTACCTTTGTTTAGTGAGCAACCGAGCTACCAACATTGTTTTGTTAAGATAATGCACTGTCATTTTGGTCATAAGTTTCAACGCTGTCATGCTCATCAGTGGTGTATGAATAAACCATATCCCCCTCAACTGTGACATCCACCTGGGTTACATCATATGCACTGCCGTCCTTATCCTTTTCAAAGTATATTGAAAAGTCAAGTCCGGATAAATCATAGGAGCTGGACTCTTTGTCATATGGCAGAGTTTCTAACCAAAGTCCATATGCGAAAAGCTCCGGCGTGATGTTATCTTCTTTGTCCATATCTGGCACATACGACATTGCAAGCTCTTTCGCAAGGTCGAGTGAGGTCACATTGTCAAAGTGAAGCTTCTTGCCGCTGGTGTTATACTTTGTTACAAGCGCCTGCGCCTTTTCAAAAATATACTGTGCCGTGGCTGACGGGTCAGCTTCCACAGTGCTGGTGCTTGAAAACGGAGCGGAATCATACACCGCCCAGCTTCCGTCATTGGCGTAGCTATACAGAGTAAATCTGTTTGTGAACATATCCACAGTGAAATAATCTGTCGCCATATTGAACTGTATGTCCGAATCGTTGACGATATTCAGGGCCAGGAGGTTCAGACTTTCGTTTGTGATATATCCATTTTGCGCATAGTCTGACTTTACATATTCTGTTGTATTGTTGCTGTTCATGATATCGTTGTAATAATTATAGTCAGCAGGGGAGTAGCTAAAAATGGCATTGTCTGGGTTTTTCATAGAGCTTTCGTCATAGATATCCAGCAGGTCATTTTTGAGGGTTTGAGCTATAATTTTGGCATTTTCAGTGAAGCTTTCGCCGCTTCCGTATTTGAGAGAAACGCTGTTATCGCTGTCTGAAATGGTTATCTTGCAGTTGTTATTCTCAATATGGGCTTCTATTCTGCAATTCACCGCCTTGTTAAAAGCGTCCTCATCAAGGGTTTTTATCTCCGACAGGATATCGATTACCAAAGAATTTGGCTCATAGCTGTTATCATCTGTCAAAAAATCCACGCTTGGAAGTCCGCTGTCGGTTTTCTCCAGCAGGTCAACGTAATACCTTGTGCTGTGTTCCTTGCCCTCGATATTTTCGTCATAGTTGCCGCTGTAGACCATATCGCAGTATGCAGGGCTGTTTTGTATTATGTCGAGATTTCCTACCGTAGAATTTGCGCTTTCAAGCACTGTGTCTGCAAGCTTTATAAAGTCTGCTGAACACAACTGCAGTGTACCTGTATCGCCGGATACACTGCTGTTTGCAGGTGGAGCTGTGCCTGCGTTCGGCTCGTAGTCATGGATATTTCTTGTCATGTAAATTCCGCCTGACATTACAAGCGCCACTGCCGCCGCTGCCGCAACTACCTTTGCACCCTTGTGTCTTGCGACTATGGCAGGCTGTGTCGGCTCGGTTTGTGGTGTGAAAGTATCCGTATTTATATCTCCGTTTTGTTGTGGAAAACGCTTTTTGAGCGTTTCTTTGAGCTGATCTTTCTTTTGTTCCGATAGGCTTGCGTTTGCAAAATAATTCTTTATATCTCTTTCGTTCATACGCTCATCTCCTTTTCGTAGTCTGAAAGTGAAAGCTTTAGTTTTTCTCTTGCTCTTTTCAGCCTTGATGTGACCGTGCCCTTGCTTGTTCCCAAAATGTCGGCTATCTCATCGGTCTTGCAGCCTTGATAATAAAAAAGATAAAGCACTATCCTGTATTTTTTATCCAGCCTGTTTATAGCGTTTTGCACATCTATCTGCATATCAGGTGATGAAAAATCGCTTCTTGCACTTACCTCATTTTCTGCACGTAGACGTCTGCCTGCCGACCTTAGCAGGTCTTTAGATAGATTTATCGCCGTTCTCAGCAGCCACGCTTTAAGATGCTCGTCATCATTGAAGAAAAGCTCACCCTGCCTTGTGAAATATTTTATTATGACCTCGCTGACTATATCCTCCGCCTCGTGAACGCTGCCTGTGACTGCCAGTGCCGCTCGGTAGATATCGTCTGAAAATTTGTCAACTATGTAGTCAATATCTCTTGTCAAAGCTGTCACCTCCTTTGTTGTTTTGAAAAGCCTTTCATCTATAACACGAATGTAAAGACCGTTTGATTGCATAAAAAAATGGACGAAAAAATTTTTTTCGTCCATAAAAAAATCAGCTTTTACTTGTTTTTACATAAGACCAACCGTCACCGAGGTTATCCTCGCCCCCTGATGAGCTTATGGGGGAGCGGTAAATATAGTAATGATCATAAATGGTATAGAATTTCACTGTCAAGCCGTCGCTGTCGATGTATGTAACGTTCCTGCGCTCCAGCTCCTCAAGCTCTTTCTTCACAGACTTGCAAGCATTGTTTTCAGTGAGCGATTTAATGGAGCATTTGCCCTTTGGTAGTGTCGGCTTTTCGCATGAAATGCTTTCTATCATAAACTCCGCAGTGGTCTGAAAGTTAGCCTTATTGTCATCGAAAACGGCTTTTATCTGACTGTCGGAGCGCATATAGTGCTGATGCCAGAAGCCGAGTGCTGCTGCAAGAATAACGACTATCCAAATTATCCACTTGGCTTTTCTGCCTGTTGACCATTTGCGAAGTTTGCCGTCAGCACCCATATCTTTCTCGCTGACAATTGGATTTATCTGCTCGCTCATTATTTTACGAACGCCTCCAATCTGTAGATAGGCATACCCATGTCTGAGAATTTCTTCTCATATTCCGTTACGATATTGCCCTCGAAGCCGCTGTTGTGAAGGTCGAGAGAAATGTTTTTAAGTCCGTAATTTGCCGCAGAGAACTCCTCCAAGGAGAACTCAAAGAAGTGCATATTGTCGGTCTTTTGGTATATCTCGCCACTGTCCACAAGAATACGTCTGTATATTTCAAGAAAAGCTCGGTATGTGAGCCTGTGACGTGCATATGTATTTTTAGGATACGGACAGCTAAAGTTAAGATAGATACACTCCACTGACTTTTCAGGGATAAAGCAATCCAGATATTCAGCCTCGCCCCTTGCAAATCTCAGGTTCGGTATGCCCTCGTCTATAGCCATTTGTGCGGCGTCAACTATAACGTTACTGCTTTTTTCTACTGCAAGGAAATTCTTGTCAGGATTTCTCTTTGCTATCTCTCTTGCAAACTGACCCTTTCCACAGCCTATCTCCAGCACAAGGGGATTGCTGTTTCCGAATATCTTCTCAAAGTCAATAAGCTGTTTGTTTGATTTGTCCTGAAAATTCTTCTCGTCACGGTCAAGATATAAAATATAATCTCCGCAGGCTTCAAGACGTGCCTCAAGATTTTTCTTTCTTCTCATTCTCATATGGGATAAACTCTCCTGTTATTTATTAGAATATTTGTGCAGAAAATAGTCCTTGTCAGATGTGACCTTTAGCCACTGCACAGCCGACCCTGTGAGCATATTTTCATAAGGATAAACTGTGAGCATGACTTCGGGTGTGTCCTCACCGCTGAAATGAGGGGTCACCTTAAAAGCTATCTCGCAGTTGAGCCGTTGGACGACCTCTTCCTCGGTGAGCTTTCTGAAAAGCACTGAGGTGTCCTTTTCGGTGATAGGTATTTTGGTAAACTTCGCCTGATAAATTTTCTTGCCGTCCTTTTTGGTGACAAGTGAAAAGCCATGCTTCACAAGGGTTATCTTTCCGCCATGGTTTTCGTAGTATTCAAGATTTGAAAAGGTAACACGTCCGTCATTGACAGCTTCACCGGATATCGAAACGCAAAGTCCTTTGTCTGACGCTTTCCCTGCACTCTCCACTCCGAAAGCAAAGGGAAGTCCGTCTATCATTATCTCTCCGCAGGTGGAAAACTGCAACTTCACCTGCTTTTTCTTCAAGCCTGCAAATGGATTTTTCATGACAACTCCTATATTAAAGGTCGATCTGCACGCCGCCAACAGGTCTTATGGACAGCACATAGCATGAGCCTTCACCGAATACTCTCTCCATTTCAGCCTTGAAAGCTTCAAGCTTCTTTTCGGGTACGAACGCTTGGATAGTTCCTGCAAAGCCACCGCCGTGTACTCTGCAAGCACCCTCACCGCCAAGAGCCTGTTTTGCAAGATACAGAGCCAGTGAAAGACCCTGCTCGTTTGGAGCGGAAGAGGCATAGATGTTCTGAAGATATTTGAATGATGAATCTCCTGATTCATTGATAAGGCTCAGGAAAGCGTCAAAGTCGCCCTCTGAAAGTGCGGAAGATTCCTTGCCAACTCTCTCGTTATCGTCAAAGAAGTGGAGCGCTCTAAGCACAGCTCTGTCACTGCACTTTTCTCTAACGGCACAGATGTTTTCAAGAAGCTGTTCCTTTGTTATCTCTCTCAGCACCTTTTTGCCAAAGAAAGCCGCAACAGACTTCATTTCCACAGGGATAGCCGCATACTCAGGGGTGAGGTCGGCATGGTTGCCCTTTGTGTCAACGATACACAGTGCGTGACCGCTTTTTGTGAAATCGAACTTTACAGAGTCGATAACAGGGTGCTTTTCGTCAGCAAAGTCGATAGTGATAAATCCGCCTACTGATGAAGCCATTTGGTCCATAAGACCTGACGGCTTGCCAAAATATACATTTTCCGCAAACTGAGCTATCTGAGCTATTTCCACAGCAGAAACCTCACCGTCATTGTAAAGACCGTTGAGGATAGTGCCGATAAGCACTTCATAAGCCGCAGATGAAGAAAGTCCAGAGCCTTTGAGTACGTTTGAAGTAGCATAAGCCTTGAAGCCCCCGGCATTGTGACCATTCTTTTTAAAGCCTGCGGACATACCTCTTATAAGTGCCGCTGATGTGTTTTTCTGCTCCTCGTAGATAGTGTCGTCATCAACGTTCACAGTGTCCATTGGGAAGCCCTCGGACTTTATTGTAATAACGTTCTCTTCGGTATCAGGAGCGACAGCGGCAATAACGTCGAGTGAAACGCCTGCCGCAAGAACACAGCCGAAGTTGTGGTCGGTGTGGTTGCCGCCTACCTCAGTTCTGCCTGGAGCTGAGAAGAAAGCAGTTGGCTTTTCACCGAAAAGCTTTTCAAATTCATCTGCAACTCTGTTATATCTTTCTCTCTGAAACGCTGTCATATCGGCTGTGTAGACCTCGTCAAGTGTGTATTTTTTCATTATGTATATCCTCCGAACGTAAATATAAGTATACTTTGTTATTATACAACATTTATGCTCTTTTTTCAAGTACAATTTTTTTAACAAGTGAGGAGGTAAGAATGAGGAATGAGGAGTGAGGAATGAGGAATTATGGTATCGCCTGGCGGCGATTTATTTTTTTTCATTCAAAACGTGCGCTGCACGTTTCATGTGTGCGTGTATGTGTGCCAAGTGTGCCTATAGGTGAATTTTTGCACAGAAGCTCCCTTGATATTTTATGCAAACTGACAAAATTGCTGTAAGCAAACTTTTTATAACACTCTATTGGTGCTTTAAATCAAAAAAGCTGTTGCATTTTGGTGAAATTTGTGGTATAATTACTTGTGTCTATTTTAATTATTGTTTATTTTACCGACCACGAAAAAATGGTCGGTGCAGTGAAAGGAAAGATTTATTGTATGAAAAAACTAATGCTTGGAAACGAGGCGTTTGCAAGAGGTCTGTATGAGGCAGGCTGTAAGGTTGTATCATCTTACCCTGGTACTCCGTCAACTGAGATAACAGAAGCTGTTGCAAAATATGACGAGGTATATGCTGAGTGGGCGCCTAATGAAAAGGTGGCAATGGAAGTGGCTCTTGGCGCTTCTATAGGTGGTGCAAGAAGCTTTTGTGGAATGAAGCACGTTGGTCTTAATGTTGCTGCTGACCCTCTTTACACAGCAGGCTATACAGGTGTAACGGCAGGTATGGTAATAGCTGTCGCCGATGACCCTGGTATGCACTCGTCACAGAACGAGCAGGATTCACGTCACCATGCTATCGCTTCTAAGACAATGATGATAGAGCCTTCCGATTCAGGAGAGTGCAAGGAGTTTGCTAAGGCTGCTTTCGAGCTTTCTGAAAAGTTCGATGTTCCTGTTATCGTAAGACTGTCAACCAGAGTTTCTCACTCTCAGTCAGCCGTTGAGCTTTGCGAGAGAGAGGAAAGGGAGAATATCCCATATGAAAAGAATATCCAGAAGTATGTTATGATGCCTGGTAACGCTATCCGCCGTCACCCTGTTGTTGAGGCAAGAATGAAGGCTATCGCTGATTATGCCGAAACTTCACCGCTCAACAAGGTAGAGATGAACGATACAAAGATAGGCGTTATCACAAGCGGTATCTCATATCAGTATGCAAAGGAAGCACTTGGTGACAAGGCTTCATATCTCAAACTCGGTATCGTAAACCCAATGCCAATTCAGATAATAAAGGACTTTGCCGCAAAGTGCGAAAAGGTCTATGTAATCGAGGAACTTGACGATGTTATCGAAACACACTGCAAAAAGAACGGTGTGAACGTTATCGGCAAGGAGCTTTTCAGCCTTATGGGCGAGATATCACAGACTATCGTTGCCGAAAAGATACTTGGCGAGAAGCCTGAGTATATCACATTTGAGGATAACGTGCCTGTAAGACCTCCTGTTATGTGTCCGGGATGTCCTCACAGAGGTCTGTTCTATTGCCTGCATAAGCTGGGCGTTATGGTATCAGGCGATATCGGCTGTTACACTCTCGGCGCAACAGCACCGCTTTGTGCTATGGATTCAACTATCTGCATGGGTGCTTCTATCAGCGGACTTCACGGATTTAACAAGGCAAGAGGTGCAGAGGCTGAGAAGAAGTCTGTTGCCGTTATCGGTGACTCTACATTCATGCACAGCGGTATGACAGGTCTTGTGAACGTTGCATATAACTCCACAAATTCAACTGTTATCATTCTCGATAACTCTATCACAGGTATGACGGGTCATCAGCAGAACCCTACAACCGGTAAAAACCTTAAGGGCGACCCTGCTTATGCCGTTGACCTTGAAATGCTCTGCCATTCACTTGGTATCAAGAGCGTAAGAGTCGTTGATCCATATCACATGGCTGAAACAGAGGCTGTTATCAAGGAAGAGCTTGCCAAGGAAGAACCAAGCGTTATTATTTCAAGACGTCCATGCGCACTTCTTAAATATGTAAAGCACAATCCACCACTCAAGGTAAACAAGGATAAGTGCGTTGGCTGTAAGCAGTGCCTGAAGATAGGCTGTCCTGCTATATCTATCCATGACGGCAAGTGCGTTATCGACCATACACAGTGCGTAGGCTGCGGCATATGCAAGGAAATGTGTAAGCTGGGTGCGATATGCGACTAATGATAACATATATTTCGAGGTGTAAATAATGAAAACAAAATCAATTATGATAGTGGGCGTAGGCGGACAGGGTTCACTGCTTGCGTCAAGAATAATAGGAAACGTGCTTCTCTCACAGGGGTTTGATGTCAAGGTCAGCGAGGTACACGGAATGAGCCAGCGTGGCGGCTCTGTTGTTACATACGTTAAGTACGGCAGCGAGGTATGCTCGCCTGTAGTTGAAAAAGGCGAAGCTGATATCATCATCAGCTTTGAACAGCTTGAAGCCGCAAGATATGTTTCATATCTCAAGAAGGGCGGACATATCATCACTTCAACTCAGCAGATAGACCCAATGCCTGTTATCACAGGTGCGGCTGTTTATCCTGAGGATATCATAGGCAAGCTTAAAGCAGAGGGCGTTGACGTTATCGCTGTTGACGCACTGGCACTTGCGGAGCAGGCTGGTACTGCAAAGGCTTCAAACGTTGTTCTCATGGGCGTTGTGTCAACTAAAATGGCTTTTGACGAGGACGTTTGGCAGAAGGCTCTTGAAAACTGTGTTCCTGCAAAGTTCCTTGAACTGAATAAAAAGGCGTTCGCTCTCGGCAGAGAGGTAAAATAATGGACGAGATAAGCGGTCTTATCATAAAAATGACCGAGTTTTTCAGCGGCGACCCTAAGCGTATACAGCACTTTATAAAGGTGCATACCTTTGCCCGTGTTATCGGCAGGGCAGAGGGGCTTGATATCCGCGCTATGTACTGTCTTGACGTTGCGTCGGTGGTGCATGATATAGGCATAAAGCCTGCGGAGGAGAGATACGGCAAGTGTCACTGCGGCGGAAAGCTTCAGGAACAGTTAGGTCCTGAGCCTGCACGGAAAATGCTCACAGAGCTTGACTTTGATGAGAATATCATAGACAGGGTGTGCTTCCTTATCGCACATCATCACACCTATGAGGGCGCCCAGGGGCTTGACTGGCAGATACTCTTGGAAGCAGATTTCCTTGTGAACGCTTTCGAGGACAGCCTTTCCAAAGAGAGCATAAAAAGCTTCCGTGACAAGGTGTTCAAAACGAAAACAGGCATTAAGATGCTTGAAGAAATGTACGGCGTATGATACTTGTGCAAAGTTGATACCCGAGTAATATGACCGAAACCATTTTAACAGGAGGTGTGTTCCAATGGGAAAATATTGGAACGAAGAGATCGAGTGCATGGCGCACGAGGACATGAAAAAACTCCAGAGCGAAAGACTTGTCAAGCAGGTCAAGCACGTCTGGGACAATGTGCCATACTACAAGAAGCTTATGGAAGAAAAGGGCGTAACGCCTGATGATATCCACGGCATTGAGGACCTGTACAAGCTGCCGTTCCTTTCAAAGGCTGATCTGCGTGAGGCTTATCCTTACGGTCTGCTTGCAAAGCCGCTTTCAGAGTGCGTGAGAATACATTCTACAAGCGGAACCACAGGCAAGAGAGTTGTGGCTTTCTACACTCAGCATGATATCGACCTTTGGGAAAATTGCTGTGCAAGAGCTATAGTTGCCGCAGGCGGAACAAAAGACGACGTTTGCCACGTTGCATATGGCTATGGACTTTTTACAGGCGGAGCAGGTCTTAACGGCGGCTCTCATAAGGTGGGCTGTCTTACTCTGCCGATGTCATCAGGAAACACAGAAAGACAGATACAGTTCATGCAGGATCTAGGTTCTACTATCCTGTGCTGTACTCCGTCATATGCCGCTTATATAGGTGAAACTGTAAAGGAAATGGGCATAAAGCCAGAAGATCTTACACTCAAAGCTGGTATCTTCGGTGCTGAGCCTTGGACGGAGGAAATGCGTCACGAGATAGAGAATCTTCTTGGCATCAAGGCTTACGATATCTATGGTCTGACAGAAACAAGCGGTCCTGGCGTAGCTTTCGAGTGCGAAGCACAGTCTGGTATGCACATCAATGAGGACAACTTTATCGCAGAGATAATCGACCCTGACACAGGAGAGGTGCTTCCTGAAGGCTCAAAGGGCGAGCTTGTATTCACAAGTATCACAAAGGAAGCTTTCCCTCTGCTGAGATACAGAACAAGAGATATTTGTATTCTTACAAGAGAGAAATGCTCATGTGGCAGAACTCTCGTCAAAATGTGCAAGCCAATGGGCAGAAGCGACGATATGCTCATCATTAAGGGTGTAAACGTGTTCCCATCGCAGATAGAGTCAGTGCTTCTTAAGATATCAAAGGCAAGCCCTAACTATCAGATAGTAGTTGACAGGGTGAACAATTCTGATACTTTCGAGATAAGAGTCGAGCTTAATGACGATATGTTCTCTGATACTGTCAAGTCTATTGAGGATCTTGAAAAGAAGATATCCAACGATATCCATAATATCCTTGGCATCAAGGCGAAGATAAGACTTGTTGAGCCAAAGAGCATTCCACGTTCTGAGGGCAAGGCAGTAAGAGTTATCGACAAGAGAAAGCTTGTCTAAAAGACAGGGGGTAATTTTATGACAGTAAAACAGCTTTCGGTTTTTATTGAAAACAGACCTGGCAGATTGTCTGCCGTTACAAAAATACTTGGGGATAATGATGTGAATATCCGTGCAATGTCCCTTGCTGACACAAAGGATTTCGGTATTCTCAGACTTATCGTTGACGATTTTGAAAAAGCAGTTTCAGCCTTGAAAACAGAGGGCTTTTCCGTTACCACCACTCAGGTGCTTGCAGTGGAGATAAATGACCGCCCAGGCGGACTTTCGGAAGCAATGAAAGCTCTCTACAATGACAACATCAGCGTTGAGTATATGTATTCTGCATTTATAAACACTAAGGAAAACACGGCTTATCTTATCCTTAGAGTGGAGAACGTTACAGCCGCTCTGGAAGCTTTGAGTGAAGCAGGATTTGCACTTATCTCACAGCAGGAATTGGCAAGCATCTAGCTGATTAGTGAATACTAACCGAAAAATCACTTAAAATCTATGTGAAATTTTTATGAAATGCCGAAAACCTCTTGATTTTTTCAGAAAATGTGTTATTATATAAGTATAGTATTTGATATGATACTTGTAGAATTTATGCAAGGAGGTCTGTGAAAATGGCTTATAAGATTAGTGATGAGTGCATCGGCTGCGGCGCTTGCATGGACGCATGTCCAGTAGGAGCTATCTCCGAGGCTGACGGTAAGTGTGCTATTAACGCTGACGAGTGCATCGACTGCGGTTCTTGCGCAGGTACTTGCCCTGTAGGAGCACCTCAGGCTGAGTAATTTACTTAAACTAAGAGAAAACGTCTGTCATATGGCAGGCGTTTTTTTGCACTTATTTTTTTGTGTATTAGTTTTCAGCACATTATCATAAAACTGTCACATTGGCGGAGTATCATATAAACACAACAAGAGAAAGACAAAAAGATGAAATTTACACATATACTTTTTTCTCCATATATACTTCATATACTTCAAAAAGGGAACGCTGGCTTGTGCCTGCGTTCTTTTTTTGCGTGGGTGATTTTGTGGATAGATATGTAAAATATCGTGGAAAATATGGGCTTTTGTATCGCAGGTGTCCGTTTTTCGGTATTATTAATAAAAGTTTTGCGAAATTTGTTAAAAGTGATAAAAATAGAACCCTTATTGTCGTTCCTGGAATATAAAATGTACAATGGTTGTAACTTGACGTTCATATAAACTTCATAAACGAGCGAAAAAACGGCTTGAAAATTACAATTTGATTACAATGCCCCTTGACTTTTGTAACCTTATTCATTATAATATGGTGTAGTTTATCACGTTTGAAAGGAGCGTTCTGAATTGGGTTATTTGAAGTCGGGGATATCCCGCTGTGTGGCTGTGCTTTCTGCCTGCGGAGTTGTGACAGTATCTGCTGTGACTTTTGCGACACTTGATAAAAACGTTATCCAGCCATGTGCGGTCATGCCGCCTGAAAATGCAAAGGTCATTTCTGTTGTTTCTGACAAGGAAACATCTGAGCAGATAGGGGATATCACAACTGTTCTTACAACATCAGCCGTCAAGGAAACTGCGAAGAATTCTCAGACCGAGGCTGTAAAGGCTGTAAAAACTGCAAAAAGCGAAACAACAAAGTCAGCTTCCGAAACAGCTTTGAAATCAGAGAGCGTAACGACCTCTGTAATATCACAGAAGCCAGCGTCAGTGACCGCAGTGCAGAGCGTGACTTCCGCTGACACAAAGCTTAGCATATCAGTAAGCCTTGTAACAAAGAAAACTCAGCAGGCTTCAAAGTCTGAAACAAAGGTTTCTGCTGTTACTTCCGCCCCTGTCAGCACTACTGACAGCGATACTGTTGCTTCAAAGGCTACAAAAAAGACTACAACAGTGAAAACTACTACTGCAAAAACTACTACCACTGCAAAAACAACAACTGCCCCTGTTACGACCACAACGCCTGGGGTGACTACTACCAAGAAAAAGACCACCACCGCTAAGGTGACAACAACTAAAAAGCCTGTTACAACTACAACCACTGCGCCTGTTGTCGACAACGGCAAGACCCCTGCACAGCGACTTAATTCTGCAGTGCTTGACCCAAAGGCGACGCTCAGCGCAAAGGAAGAAAAGATACTTCTGAAATATCTCAATAAGATAATATCAGATGATATGACAAACTACGAAAAGGCTGTGGCTTGCTACGATTATATTATAAAGAACACGGTCTACGATTACGGCGGCTGGGCAAATCCTGTCAAGGCTGTTCTTGAGGACGGTTACGGCACTTGCACAGAGTATTCTTACGTTTACGCCGCAATGCTCAACTATATAGGCTTTGACGCAAAGACCGTTGACGGCAAGACCGCTATGGCGGCAGGCGGTTACGGCTATCATATGTGGGTGGAGGTAACGATAAACGGTCAGGTATATGTTATGGACCCTCAGGTGGACGATAACATGAGCTGGGGAGCGTATATCTCCCATGACCGCTTCTGCAAGACCTACAGCGAGGTCAAGGGCAAGTATATAAAAGATTGATATTGTATCGGGTGGAGTTATCTGCCCGATATTTTTTTAATGATTGCGTGTAGTTTTTTTTCAGTACGTTTATTTGTACATTAAATAAGAATATCCGGCACTCTTTTTGTGACAAATTTTTCAGCCTATCCTATAGACAAAAGGAAAAAAGCATGATATAATTATTCTTGATACATTGTCGGCAAATGCCGAACGTCATTTTGTACAGGAGGATAATTGATGACGGAAAATTCCACAAAGATAACGAAAAAGCCTGCGACATCAGTGAAGAAAAACAGCTCTGTCAAAGGTTCGTCAAAGAATAAGAAAAGAAAGAAAAAACGCAACAATATCGGCATTATCTGCGGCACTGCGGCAGCGGCTATCGTAATAGTTGTGGGCGGAGGATATTTCATTGGAAGAGCTTACTATAGCAACAGATTTCTGAGCGGCACAACAGTGAATGGCATTGACGTGGGCGGAAAGACATTTGAACAGGCTTGCGATCTGCTCGGGGTGAACGATATGCCTTATGAGCTTACGGTCAAAACTATCGACGGCACGCCTGTTGTTTTCAAGACAGCTGATTTTGATTACAGACTAAGCGGCAAGGACGAGCTTCAGAAGATCTATGACAGCGTGAACAGAAAAACATGGTTCTCTGGATTTATACAGAACTCCATCTATAGCTTTAATGAGGACATCACATTTGATGTTGAGAAGCTTCAGAAGCTTGTGGAGAAAGCAAACTGGGGCGATGTTGAATCTGCCGATGCAAAGCTTGGTCTTAACGAGGATAAGACGGCTTATGTTATCACCCCTGAGGTGCAGGGAAACAAGATAACCGATATGAAAAAGCTTGAAGCTTATGTTACGCAAAGCGTGGCGGCAGGTGAGCTTAGCGTTGAGCTTGACAAGGACACAGGTTGTTATTCTCTTCCGGAGGTGAATAGCGCAGACCTTGAGGACGATTGCAAGAAACGAAATGATGTTTTCCAGCTTTCTGTCACATACGATTTTGACTACACCACAGAAACTCTCACGGGCGAGGAGCTTATGAAGATCATAAAGCTCAAAGATGACGGAAGCTACACTGTGGATAGAAAGAAAGCCATGGAGTATGTGGAAAAGCTCGCAAAGAAGTATGATACATATAATACTAAGAGAAAATTCCACGCCACTTTGCAGGGCGACATAATCGTGCCGACAAGCTCCGATGCTAAATACGGCTGGTGGATAGATCAGGAAAAGACTTGTGACGATCTTGTGGATATGCTTGAAAATGGCGAGAGCGTTGACAAGGTGGACCCTATCTATTACAGTACCGGTTATTTTGACTTTACAGGCGTTGAGTCTGCGAGAAGCAAGGACGATGATATAGGCGACACTTATATTGAGATAGACCTTACCGACCAGCACTTGTGGTATTATGAAAAGGGCAAGAAAAAGCTCGATACCTATATAGTTTCAGGTCAGACCACATCTGAGGCGAGAACAACTCTCCCTGGTGTTTATAAGCTGTGGTCAAAGGAGACCAACAAGCGTATGAAAGACACAAATGCCGACGGCGACGAGTGGGATACAAAGTGCAACTTCTGGAACAACGTTTCTCTCTGCGGAATAGGTCTTCACGATTCAACGTGGCGAGGCGGATATTTCGGCGGTGAGATATACAAATACAACGGCTCTCACGGCTGTATAAATATGAGCTATGACGACGCCAAATATGTTTATGACAACGTGCCTTACGGTACGCCTGTTGTTATGTACTACAAGTCTGCGGATAAATAATAAGGACGGTCAAGGTATCATGCCTTGACCGCTTTTTGTAAGGAGTGTTTTTTATGGAAAAGATATTATACAGAGAGGGCTTTACGGCTGAGGAACTTCCAAACGAGGTGATAGAGCGTATCAAAGGCGTTTCCTATAAGGAAAATCCCTATGTGAAGCTGGGCGACCTTGCCTATCTGCGTGTGAGATATTATGACTTTGAGCATAAGGTGCAGTCTGGGGAGCTTATCGTGGCGAGAAAACTTGCGCAGGAGGTTCTGGATATCTTCTATGAGCTTTTCGAGGGCGGTTATGAGATAGAAAAAATCAGGCTCGTGGACGAGTATGACGCTGATGATGAAAGGTCAATGGCGGATAACAATTCCTCTGCCTTCAACTATAGGGTGGTGGCTGGTACCAACACTATCTCGGCTCACAGCTACGGCAGGGCGATAGACATAAACCCTCTTATAAATCCTTATATAGTGGGGAATAAGGTCATGCCTGCCAATGCTACAGAGTATGCAGACCGTGACAAGGCTTTTGATCACAAGATTGACAGAACAGACCTTTGCTATTGCATTTTCAGACGTCACGGCTGGAAATGGGGTGGCGACTGGAACAATTCTAAGGATTATCAGCATTTTTACAAAGAGTACGATTCTCCGCTGAAAATGGCTGTAAACAAGCTGAAAAGAGCGTTGTTACGTTAGTTTGCAAGGTTTACCTAGGGAAGTGATATGAAATCATAAGTTATATATGTATACCGATTAACTAAAAATTAATAATGAATTTATGCAAGTTTTATCATTCGCTCTTGCATTTTGCTGTAATGTGTGTTATAATGATTAAGCCGTCAAAAAAGACGGCAAAAGGCTATTTTCTTGCATTTGTGCGAAAAACCACGCTTTGAGTTTGTTTGCGCTTATGCAGGATTGCAGGATTTTAATTTCTTCCTGCAAATTTTTTGTTAAAAACAGCTAAAAATCGGCTATGAGCCGTGAAATAACATACGTTGCTGAACGATAAGCTATAATTTTTTTACAGTTTGGCAGGAAAGGGTGATAAAAATGGAACGCATGGAGGATATGACTAATGTAAAAAGCCTGTATTCACCGAAATTCGAGCATGATAACTGCGGAATAGGTGCTGTTGTGAACATTAAGGGCAAAAAGAGTCACGATACTGTTGCAAATGCGCTGACTATCGTTGAAACGCTTGAGCATCGTGCTGGTAAGGACGCAGAGGGCAAAACAGGTGACGGAGTAGGTATCCTGCTTCAGATCTCACATAAATTCTTCAAGAAGATCGCCGCCGCTGAGCTTGGAATCACGCTTGGCGAGGAGAGAGACTATGCCGTTGGTATGTTCTTCTTCCCACAGAACGAGCTTGCGAGAAATCAGGCAAAGAAGATGTTTGAGATAATCGCCGAAAAAGAGGGTCTGGAGATCCTTGGCTGGAGAGTCGTTCCTGCAAAGCCTGAGGTGCTTGGCAAGAGAGCTGCCCAGTGTATGCCTGCCATAATGCAGTGCTTCATCAAGCGTCCAAAGGGCGTTAAAAAGGGTCTTGACTTTGACCGCAAGCTATATGTTGCAAGACGTGTGTTCGAGCAGTCAAATGAGGACACCTACGTTGTATCACTTTCAAGCAGAACTATAGTATATAAAGGAATGTTCCTTGTGCAGGATCTCAGAAAGTTCTTCCCTGACCTTCAGGATAAGGACTACGAGTCTGCTATCGCTATGGTACATTCAAGATTTTCTACCAACACAAACCCAAGCTGGCAGAGAGCTCATCCTAATAGAATGATCGTTCACAACGGTGAGATAAACACTATCAGAGGCAATGCTGATAAAATGCTCGCTCGTGAGGAAACGATGAAGTCTGAGCATTTGAAGGGCGACCTTGATAAGGTCACACCTGTTGTAAACACAGAAGGCTCTGACTCTGCAATGCTCGACAACACACTTGAATTTTTGGTCATGAGTGGAATGGATCTGCCACTGGCTGTCATGATAACGATCCCTGAGCCATGGGATAACAATGGCACGATGAGTCAGGCTAAGAAAGACTTCTATCAGTATTACGCAACTATGATGGAGCCATGGGACGGACCTGCTTCTATCCTTTTCTCTGACGGAGATATCATGGGTGCAGTGCTTGACAGAAACGGTCTGCGTCCGTCAAGATATTATATCACAAAGGACGGCAATCTTATCCTTTCATCTGAGGTTGGCGCACTTCCTATCCCGTCAGACAATATCGTTGAAAAGGAAAGACTTCGCCCAGGCAAAATGCTTCTTGTTGATACTGTTCAGGGCAGAGTTATCGACGATGACGAGCTTAAGGAATACTATGCTTCAAAGCAGCCTTACGGCGAGTGGCTTGACAGCAACCTTGTCAGACTTAAAGACCTTAAGATACCAAACATCAAGGTAGAGGAACACGGCTACGAGGAAAGACAAAGACTTCAGAAAGCTTTTGGCTATACCTATGAGGACGTTATGACATCTATCCTGCCAATGGCAAAGAACGGCTCTGAGTCTATTGCCGCTATGGGTACAGACAGCCCGCTTGCGGTGCTTTCAAAAGAGCCTCAGCCACTGTTCAACTACTTCAAACAGCTCTTTGCACAGGTAACAAATCCGCCTATAGACGCTATCAGAGAGGAAATAGTCACCTCCACAACTGTCTATATCGGTGAGGACGGCAACATTCTTGAAGAAAAGCCTGAGAACTGCAAGGTAATGAAGATACACGACCCTATCCTTACCTCAACAGATATCCTTAAAATAAAGAATATGCACATTCCTGGCTTTAAGGTAGCCGTTATCCCTATACTTTATTATAAGAACACAAGACTTGAAAAGGCTATAAACAGACTTTATATAGAAGCAGACAAGGCGTTCAGCGAGGGCGCAAATATCCTTATCCTTTCAGACAGGGGAGTTGATGAGAACCACCTTGCTATCCCGTCACTGCTTGCAGTATCAGCGCTTCATCAGCACCTTGTTGTTACAAAGAAGAGAACATCTCTTGCTATTATCCTCGAAAGCGGCGAGCCTAGAGAAGTTCATCACTTTGCAACACTGCTTGGCTATGGTGCTTCCGCTATCAACCCTTATCTTGCTCAGGAAACTATCCACGAGCTTATTGCTGACGACCTTCTCGACAAGGATTACTATGCCGCTGTTGACGATTATAATGCGGCTGTTCTCCATGGTATCGTAAAGATAGCTTCAAAAATGGGTATCTCTACTATACAGTCATATCAAGGCTCACAGATATTCGAGGCTATCGGTATCGGTCAGGACGTTATAAACAAGTATTTCACAGGTACTGTCAGCAGAATAGGCGGTATCACAATATCTGACATCGAGAAAAATGTTGACAGACTTCATACATCAGCCTTTGACCCTCTTGGACTTGGCACAGACACAGAGCTTGAATCAAGAGGAAGCCACAAGTTCAGAAGCGGCAAGGAGGAGCATCTCTACAATCCTCAGTCTATCTATCTGCTCCAGCAGGCTGCAAGGACTGGCGACTATGAAACATACAAGAAGTATTCAAAGCTTATCTCTGAGGAAATGGACCCTGTGAACATCAGAGGTCTTATGGATTTCAACTTTGCTGAGAATCCTGTTCCGCTGGAGGAAGTTGAGAGCGTTGACTCTATTGTAAGAAGATTTAAGACGGGCGCTATGTCATACGGCTCTATCTCGCAGGAAGCTCATGAAGCACTTGCTATCGCAATGAACAGACTTCACGGCAAGTCAAACTCAGGCGAGGGCGGTGAGAGCCTTGACAGACTTCTCACAAAGGGTACTTCTGAGGACAGATGTTCAGCTATCAAGCAGGTGGCTTCGGGACGTTTCGGCGTAACTTCAAGATACCTCACATCTGCTGATGAGATACAGATAAAAATGGCACAGGGCGCAAAGCCTGGCGAGGGCGGTCATCTCCCTGGCAAAAAGGTTTATCCATGGATAGCTAAAACAAGACACTCCACACCTGGCGTGTCGCTTATCTCACCTCCGCCACACCACGATATCTACTCTATCGAGGACTTGGCTCAGCTTATCTATGACCTGAAAAACGCAAACAAGAACGCAAGAATTTCTGTAAAGCTCGTTTCTGAGTGCGGTGTTGGTACAGTTGCAGCAGGCGTTGCAAAGGCAGGCGCAGGTGTTATCCTTATCTCAGGCTATGACGGCGGTACAGGTGCGGCTCCGAGAAACTCTATCTACAATGCAGGACTTCCATGGGAGCTTGGACTTGCAGAAGCACATCAGACCCTTATCAAGAACGGTCTTAGAAACAAGGTCGTTATCGAAACAGACGGCAAGCTCATGACAGGCCGTGACGTTGTTATCGCAGCGATCCTTGGCGCAGAGGAGTTCGGCTTTGCAACAGCTCCGCTGATAACACTCGGCTGTGCAATGATGAGAGTATGTAATCTTGATACTTGCCCATTTGGTGTTGCAACACAGAACCCAGAGCTTAGAAAGAAGTTCCCTGGCAAGCCTGAATATGTAATGAACTTTATGATATTCGTGGCTTCCGAGCTTAGAGAATATATGTCAAAGCTTGGCGTAAGAACAGTTGACGAGCTTGTGGGAAGAATTGACCTTATCAAGCCAAAGGCTGGTATCACAGGCACTGCGGCACAAGTTGACCTTTCTAATATTATCAACTCTGATTACGTTTCAGAAAAGGTAGAATACAACAAGAAATCCAAGTATGACTTCAAGCTTGAAAACACTCTTGATGAAAAGGTACTCATGAAGGAGTTCGAGAAAAATCTTAAGAGTGGTGAGAAGAAGTCTATCACAGTAAATGTCAAGAACACGGACCGTTCATTCGGTACTATCTTCGGTTCAGAGATAACAAGAAAGTATTATAACACACTTGCTGACGATACATACAAGATAGTCTGCAACGGCTCAGGCGGACAGAGCTTCGGCGCATTTATCCCAAACGGCTTGACCCTCGAGCTTGTGGGCGACTCTAACGATTATTTCGGCAAGGGACTTTCAGGCGGTAAGCTCGTTGTTTATCCTCCGAAGGATTCCACTTTCAAAGCCGAGGACAATATCATTATCGGTAACGTTGCACTTTACGGCGCAACAAGCGGTAAGGCGTTCATCAACGGTGTTGCAGGCGAGCGTTTCTGCGTTAGAAACTCAGGCGCAGTGGCGGTTGTCGAGGGCGTTGGCGACCACGGCTGTGAGTATATGACAGGCGGCTGTGTGGTAGTTATCGGCAAGACGGGCAAAAACTTTGCGGCAGGTATGTCGGGCGGTGTAGCTTACGTTCTTGACGAGGACAGACACCTTTACACAAGACTCAACAAGGAAATGGTACTTTTCTCTGAGGTCAAGGAGAAGTACGATATCATTCAGCTCAAAGACCTTATCCAGCAGCACGTTGACGCAACAGGCTCTGAAAAGGGCAAGCGTATTCTTGATAACTTTGAGGAATATCTGCCTAAGTTCAAGAAGATAATCCCTCACGATTACAAGAAGATGATGTCTGCTATAGCTTCAATGGAAGAAAAGGGTATGAGTAGCGATCAGGCGCAGATAGAAGCATTCTATCAGATCATCAACGGCAAGCAGTAAGCCTGCGCACATGAGATATTGTACTTTTAAAATCGAAAGGAGGATATACTTGCCGTGAAAGCAAGTATAGTTGAGATATGGGAAAGCCAACTGGTTTTATGGACTATAAGCGTGAGGACGCAGCAGCGTTCTCCGTTGAGGAACGTATAAAGAATTTTAATGAATTTCACACTCCTCTTTCAAAGGAGGAGCAGCAAAAGCAGGGTGCAAGATGTATGGACTGCGGTGTGCCGTTCTGTCAGGCAGGAATGAAGATAGGCAACGCATTTTCAGGCTGTCCGCTTAACAATCTTATCCCTGAATGGAACGACCTTATATACAAGGGCAACTGGGAGCAGGCATATTACAGACTTCATATGACGAACAATTTTCCTGAGTTTACATCAAGAGTTTGTCCTGCACTTTGCGAAAAAGCCTGCACCTGCGGAGCTAATGGCGACGCTGTTACCACAAAGGCTAACGAATACGGCATTATCGAAAATGCCTATGCCTGCGGATATGCTTCAGCAAGAGTGCCAAAGGTAAGAACAGGAAAGACTATCGCTGTTATAGGCTCAGGCCCGTCAGGTCTTGCTGCCGCTGACCAGCTCAATCAGAGAGGTCACAGTGTAACAGTTTTCGAGCGTGAGGACAGAGTGGGCGGTCTGCTTATGTACGGCATACCGAACATGAAGCTTGAAAAGCAGATAATCGAGCGTAAGATAAACATAATGAAAGAAGAGGGCATCGAGTTCCGCACAGGCGTTAATGTGGGCAAGGATATCACAGCGGCTGAGCTTCTCAAGGACTTCGACAGAGTAATACTTTGTTGTGGTGCTTCAAACCCTAGAGATATCAAAGCCGAGGGCAGAGATGCAAATGGTATCTATTTTGCAGTGGATTTTCTGAAATCCACAACTAAGGCGCTGCTGAACGGCGGTCTTACGGATAAAAACCACATTTCCGCAAAGGGCAAGAACGTCATGGTAATAGGTGGCGGAGATACAGGAAATGACTGCGTTGGTACAAGCGTAAGACATGGCGCAAAGAGCGTTTTGCAGCTTGAAATGATGCCAAAGCTTCCTGACACGAGAGCTGAGAACAACCCATGGCCGCAGTGGCCAATGGTCTGCAAGACAGATTACGGTCAGGAGGAAGCTATCGGTGTGTTCGGTCATGACCCGAGAGTTTATCAGACAACTGTCAAGGAGTTTCTCAAAGACAAAAAGGGCAATCTTAAGGGCGCAGTGCTTGTAAAGCTCTCCCCGGAGAAAGACCCTAAGTCAGGCAGAACGATAATGAAGCCTGTTGAGGGTAGCGAATACAAGGTAGAAACCGAGCTTGTTCTTATTGCGGCAGGCTTTCTGGGATCTGAAAGCTATCTCACAAAGGCTTTTGGCGTTGAGGTAGACGGCAGAACGAATATCGCAACAGCCGACGGCACACATCAGACAAACGTGAAGAACGTCTTTGCCGCAGGCGACGTGCGCAGAGGACAGTCACTTGTAGTATGGGCTATCAGAGAGGGCAGAGATGTTGCCCGTGAGGTGGATAAGAGCCTTATGGAGTATACAAATCTGTAATACGAGGTAAAAATATAACACCGTCCGAGGAGTTCGGGCGGTGTTTTTTGTGTGTAGGGTATCATACCCATGGGCGGCGACAAAAAATCCGCTACCATAAATGATAGCGGATTTGGGTGCAGGGACACGTCCCTGCTGGAGCTGCTAACCGGGCTTGAACCGGTGACCTCGTCCTTACCAAGGACGTGCTCTACCTACTGAGCCATAGCAGCAAACCAATTACAGTAATATATTATACACTATCTCTGCCGCTTTGTCAAGCCCTTTTCACAACTTTTTTACTCTATTCCCTCATCATCATCGTCATCTGCCTGAACACTTGGGTCGTAATCATCGTATGTGTCCATAAAATTGTACTTCTTACCCTTGTATTCGTATTGTATCACAGTGCGCAGATTGACGTTGTAAACGCTCTTGAAAATATTGTTTTCAATGTTGGGATTGGTGGCACGAAACTTTGCTATAAGCTCCTTCATTTCCTGCCGCTTTGATACCTCACCCTTTTTCTCTGACCCCTCGTAGCTCTCAGTGAAACGGCAGGCACAGCGGATAAAATGCAGATCGTTCTGCTCCACCCAGCGGATAATGTCCGCCTCTTTCACCATGTACAGTGGTCTGATAAGCTCCATGCCTGCGTAGTTCCTCGAGCGTAGCTTCGGCATCATAGTCTGAATCTGTCCTCCATATACCATGCTCATGAGTATGGTTTCTATAACATCATCAAAATGATGTCCCAAAGCTATCTTGTTGCACCCAAGATCCTGTGCAAATTTGTAAAGCCAGCCACGCCTCATTCTTGCACAAAGATAGCATGGGTTGCGTTTTGTGTTGTATGCAATGTCAAAGACTTTCGTCTCAAACATCTTTATGGGTATGCCCATAAGCGCCGCATTGTCGATTATCCTCTGCCTGTTTGCGTCGCTGTAACCGGGGTTCATTACAATAAACTCCAGCCCTATGTCCATGCCCTGATATTTCTGCAAATGCTGCATACACTTAGCAAGAAGCATTGAGTCCTTGCCGCCTGATATGCACACCGCTATTTTGTCCCCTGGCTTTATCATATCGTAACGCTCATATCCCATAACGAACTTGTTCCATATATCTCTGCGAAAATCAGTAACGATGCTCCGCTCTATCTTCTGCTGTGGCGTCAATATTCTTGACATCTCAAACTCTCCTTAAAATCATATACTTAAATTCTACTATTTTTATGGAAATTTGTCAACCATATTCATGTTGACATTATATTGTGATATTGTTATAATAGAATAAAGTATTAAAGCAGGAGGATATTATGAGCGAAAATATAGAACGTGAGATAAAAATTTCTCTCACACAGGAGCAGTACAAGACCGCCGAAAAGCTTTTTCAGTGGGGCAAAATAATAGAGCAGACCAATTTTTATTATATTCCACAGCAGGATACGGGCATGACAAGTATCCGTGTCAGGCAGATAGGCGAAAAATATTTTTTGCAGCTTAAAGCACCTATCTCCGAAAACGGTGCGCTTCATGTGAAAAAAGAGTATGAACAACAGCTTGACAGCCTGCCTGAAACGCTCACCGCACAGGAGCTTTCACAGCTTGTGGGGAGAGATTTCCCTGCCGCTGACCTTGCAGGCTCTTTGCATACTCAGCGCAAGCTCTGCACCGATTTTGACCATGTTGAGATATGCCTTGACAAAAGCGAATATCTCGGCTTGACAGACTATGAGCTGGAGCTTGAATATACAGCCGACTATCCCGAAAAGCCTTTGGAGATACTGAAAAATGCAGGTATCACACAGGGAGAAGCGGTAATAGGCAAGTATGCAAGATTTATGGATAGGGCTAAAAAGCTTGGTAAGTGCTGATTTTCGCCTATCTGCGGTCATTTTCTATGAAAAAGCACCCACAGCCTGCAAAGGTTTGGGCAATAATGATAATTGACAGTGACGTTATAATATGTTATTATATTAAAGTGTTAAAACGTATGAAATGGTATTTTGACGATACCCGAAAGGAAGTTAATAATGAAAAGATCTATTTTTAAGACTATCGCATCACTTTCCGCTGCTGCCATGATGCTTTTGGCTGTAGGCTGCGGAAGCACATCTGATTCTTCATCAGCAGCAGGCACAAACAGCACAGCCGCTGCAACAGGTGAGGATAACTCACTTCAGAAAGTTCTTGATTCAGGCAAGCTTGTGCTTGGTCTTGACCCAACATTCAAGCCAATGGGCTACACAGACGAGAACGACAACATCGTAGGCTTTGATATCGACGTGGCAAAGGAAGTTTGCTCAAGACTTGGTGTAGAGCTTGAAACTTACTCTGTAAACTGGGATACAAAGGAACAGGACCTTAGTGCAGGCACAATAGATTGTATCTGGAACGGCCTTTCTGTCAGCGATGAGAGAAAGAAAGTAATGCTCATGAGCGAGCCTTACATGAAGAATGAAATGGTGTTCGTTGTAAACGGCTCAAGCGACGTTGCTTCACAGGCTGATCTTGCAGGCAAGAACATTGCCGTACAGAACGGCTCAACAGCACAGGAAACACTTCTTGCATCTGACGTTGTAGCAAATGGTGCGACAACAACAGAGCTTGCAACAAATGTTGAAGCCCTCCAGCAGTTGGAGCTTAACATGGTAGACGCAGCGTTCCTTGATTCAGTAGTTGCAAACTACGAGATATCCACATCAGGCAAGGATTACAAGGTGCTTCCTGACGGCCTTGACCCAGAGGAGTATGCTATCGGCTTCAGACTTGGTGATCAGGCACTTTGCGACAAGATCGAGGAGATCCTTCACGAAATGAAGCAGGACGGCAAGCTCGCTGAGATATCAACAACTTGGTTCGGAAGCGACATCACGACCATAGAATAATCACAAAAACATTCAATCGGACAGTCTTCGGGCTGTCCGATTTTTTTTGCTTATTAAGTTTTTTTCGTGTCATATCTTTAGAAAATAAAAAAGTCTCGCAAACAACGTGTTTACGAGATTTTTTGGCGGAGAAGGAGGGATAAATTATACCACTTCACACCGCTTTTTACTGCTTTATAAAACTACTCGCAAACCACGCTTTTACGTCATTTAAGCCGCCTTTCTTGTTTCATGTTTCGCAAGCATATATTTACAATTCAGCTTTATCGTGTACAATTCGTGTACGCCAAATCAGACGATCTCATTCAATATCTTCACCGCACGTTCTTCCTCTCGTGGGTAGAGGTGCGAGTAGGTGTTCCATGTCATTGATATGTTGGAGTGCCCAAGACGTCTTGCTATCTCCTGAATGTTTATGCCCTCATTGGCGAGCAGGGAAGCGTGGCTGTGACGGAAGTCATGAATACGGATACGTTTGACACCTGCCAAGTCTGCAAACTTCTTGTTTGTCTTTTCAAGGGACGTGTCACGAATAGGACGCTCACCGCCGCAGATGTACATATCATCATTGAACTTCGGTACAGCTTTCTTACAGCGTTCGTAATGTTCTGACAGCACTGCTCTTAACGGCTCTGGTATCTGTATCGTACGTATGCTTGGCTTGTTCTTTGGTGGCGTGATACGATCACCGCCTTTGAGCTTCTGAGCAATGCTCTTGGTGATGGATATGTAGCCGTCTTTTATATCCGTCCATTGCAAGGCGTATATCTCGCCTTTTCGCATACCCATGTAAAATGCTATGTTGAAAAATACATAGTAGTTCCATTCGTACATTGAGCCGCCGTCCTCTGCTTCCTGAGCGTAATTCTTAGCTGCCGATATGTATTTCTTGAACTCGTCAGGCGTGTAGAAAAGCATTTCTTTCTTGGCTTCAAGGGGTGCTTTGAAATTGCCTGCGGTGATAACGGGATTTTTCGGAATGTATTCCATTTTCACAGCATAGTTCATCATTGCACGAAATTCGCCATAAATGTTCTTTCGAGTGACGATAGCCAATCCCTGTTCTGACAGCTCCTGCTTCCATTTCTGCACCATTGGTACGTTCAGATTATCTATCCTCACGCTTTCAAAGGTGGGCAGGACGTTCTTTTTCAGTATTCTCAGGGATTTGTCCAGAGATGTTTCACGAACCTCTGAACGCTTGGCGGTGATGTACTCCGTGAATAGCTGTCCGATAGTCATTTTCGGAATTATCTCTTTAGCATTGAGCTTTTGTGTAAGCTGGAGTTCAAGCTGCTTAGCCGTCTCTGCACCGAACGCCACACGGTCTATCTGATGAGACTTTCCAAAACTGTCCGTATAATTGATACGCACACGATATTTTTGCAGACCGTCTTTTCTGATGTTCTTTCCGTTCTTGTCCGTCATTTTGTAGATCGGCATAAATATTCCTCCTATTCTTGACACTCCTAAAAAAGTGTGCTACAATAAAAGGGCAGAATAAGCCCTTTCGTGGTTGTTGGGTTTTGTTCATTCTGAGCTGATATTGTCAATATCAGTTCACCTGTCCTCTGAGTGCTGTCAACGCTCGGAGGACTTTTTTGTTTTTAATGGCATACATCACAAGCTGTGTATCCTGCTTGTATTGCCTGCTCCTTAGTCATTGCCATACAGCTGTCGCTGTAGTATCTGCAAGATTTTGTGTGGTATTTATCACCTGTCGGCGTGATATAAACAATCTCCTGCTGCTTAGCAGTGGTAGTAGTTTCTGTTGTGGTCTCAGGTGGCTCGGTTTCAGTTTCGGTGGTAGTCGCAGTTGTTGTTTCAACTTTTTCACCCATATCAACCGTAATAGTTACAGGTTCTGACGTTACGCCGTCATATGTAGCCGTGATATCAGCAAAGCCGTCTTTGAGAGGAATAATCTCATATATGACCTGAGCATAATTGGAATCCTTATACTCTATCTTGCAAATATGGTTGTTTGAAATCTGTATTTCAGGCGGTGATATCTCGTTGGCTTTCTTTCCATCTACTTTCAAATATAGATTAGGAATATAAGCTTTTGAGTTGACCGAGATATCGGACTGTGTCCATTCAAGCGTAACACTACTGCCATTGCCATTCTTGTTTTTGCCTATAACAACAGCCATTACAAGGCATATCATTATAAAAATTATACCTATGCAAGCAGCAACTATCAAGCAGCCACTTGGCTTAGCTGCACCTGTGGAACTACCACGAATTTTTCTACCTTTTGCTTTTGACTTTGAACGTGACTTCTCCTTGCCTCCTGATGTAGTGGTATATGATAGCCCCGTTCCAGGTATACCGAAAGTGCTTGTCCGCCGACCTTTACTGTTCAGTGTAAATCTTGCTCCTTTTCCGCCAAAGCTGACGCCAAAAGACTTCTTGTTTAAATTGAGTCGTGTATGTTTGCCAAGCTTTATGCTCTTGCGAAATCTTAACCCCATAACAAAATTCCTCCTCAAAACCGACATTTGTAAACAATTTATGAAATCATTTACAATGTATTAAATTGGTGATATAATGTATTCGTAACCATGCAGGAGAAAATTCTGCGTGTATTCCCCTTGTCGATATTCCCAGTATCGGCAGGGGATTTTTTTGCCCTCATATTTCTTGTTTTTCTGGACACCATAATAGCGGTGATGATATTGTATATAGAAAATCGACTTTTGGAAATTAGAAAGTCACGTCGTATGACTGCGTCAGCTTTCCGAAATCTCAGCGGTCAGTCGTTCTGACATAAACCGTATTGAACGTGGCGAAACAGACCCACGGATTTCAACCGCCTTGCTTTTGGCTGATGTGTTAGAATGTTCAGTTGACAACTTGTTTATATTGCATAAATAGTGTCCCTTATTTGCAACTTTATTGCTTTTTTCGTCAACAAATACTATAATTGGAATATAACCTATTATATGCTGTCCCTGTGATAGTATAGCATTTTTGCGTATGTTTTGCAATACTTTTTTTTGACAGCTATATTGTAGTCCGATTTTTAGGACAGCACATAAAAATGGTATTGACAGCCGCAATAACATAGTGTATAATAGGTTTATCGAACATATGTTTTTAGAAGGCTAAAAAAGCCGGGGGTACACATGAAAAAAAGTAGAGAACAAAAGCAAGCAGAACTGGTCGAAATGATTTATAAGCTCCTCTTTGGAGGAGAGGGTCACGTTGTTAGTGATCCCTCTTCCAAAGAAGATACTGTACATAGTCATACAGCTCGTTCAGCTCCTCATCACTGAGACCTGTGAGAAAATCATTTATTTTTGCCTTCACCTTATCCTCATTGGATAGGGTGTTTTTCTTTTCCGCGACATAATCGTCAAAAAATTCCTCGGGATTACATTGCAAAAAATTACAAATTTTCAAAAACAGCTCGATTTCAACTCTTGAAGCGTCTCTTGTGATGATACTACTGACTGTCGATTTTGATATGCCCAGAGCTTTTGCTAGTTCAGCTTGTTTGACGTCTTTTTCAATCATTTTGCGTTCTAGCAATTTACCAAACCCCACTTTATCACCTCCTGCTATTATTTATTATACCATTAAAATGCTAAAACGTCAATATATTTGTACGCATTTTCGTATTTTTGTAAAAACTTTGTATATTGTGTCCGAATTTGCGTACTATTTTTGTGCAAATAGCAGAACGTTCGCAAGTGAGTACAAATTTTCTTGACAAGGTACGCAAATTCGTATATAATAGGATTAATGAAACGCAAATGCGTACAAAAAGGAGGTAATCAAATGTATCAAAATTTGCTGGACAATCTAAAAAAGAAGGGCATATCAATCAACGCCGCTGCAACCCTCATCGGTATGCCGGAGGCAACTTTCAGGACAAAAGCGTATGACCGCAGTTTCTATTTTGAAGAGGCTATGATTATTAAACGCAACCTGTTCCCTGAGCTGGATATCTGCTATCTGTTTCAGCGTGATGATGAAACAACAGAACATTGGAAGATATCGAAACAAACGAAAGGACAGATGACTAATGAATGAACTAATCAAAATCAGTTATGAAAATGCTGAACGCCCAACAGTATCGGGCAGGGAACTACACGAGGCACTTGAAGTCAAGACCGCTTATAAAGACTGGTTTCCGAGAATGTGTGAATACGGATTTACGGAGGGTGAGGATTTCAACCCGCTCAAAAATGAGCAGGTTCGTACTGAGGGAAACAGGCAGGTAAGTCGTGAACTTACCGACCACCAACTTACAATCCCAATGGCAAAGGAGATCTGTATGTTGCAGAGAAGTGAAAAAGGAAAGCAGTTCCGTCAGTACTTCATAAGAGTTGAAGAAGCGTGGAACAGTCCTGAGATGATTATGAAAAGGGCTTTGGAAATTGCCAATGAAAAGGTAAAAGCTCTGCAAGTAAGTGTTTCACAGCTTACTGTTGATAAACAGATTATGCAACCGAAAGCTGATTACTTTGATGAACTCGTGGACAGAAATCTGTTGACGGGAATAAGAGAAACAGCTAAGGAACTTAAAGTCAAGCAAAATACATTTGTAAATTTCCTGCTTGATAAAAAGTATCTTTACAGAGATAAAAAGGGCAAGCTTATGCCGTATGCAAAGCCTATGGAGAACGGCTTGTTTGAAGTCAAGGAGTTTTCTAATGAGAAAACAGGTTTTTCAAGCACGCAGGTGTTTATTACGCCTAAAGGAAAAGAAACGTTCAGACTGTTATTGCTTTAATATAATAAATGATTTAGAGGAGGCACAAAAAATGAAAATTTACAAAGTCACAACGATAGACCAGTTTCACGATAAAAGGGTGTTCACAGTAGCTGCAAAGAGTCAGTACGAGGCTCTGACAAAGGCAAGTGTTATTTGGCCCCATGAGAATGTTTTGACTATCGAGGAGGTGGACTAAATGAGGTCACCTGACATTGAAATGGCGGTGCGGCTGTACTATGAAAAGCCCGAAATAACCAATGCGGATATCAAGGAGCTGTTCGGCACAGGTGAAACGCAGACTATCAAGATCAAGAAAGCTGTTAAGGAAGAAATGGCAAAGCGTGGTGTGAAGTCATGGCTGCCACACTCGGTCAATACAGAGATAGCCTACGAGGTGTGGGGCATTGATATCGACAACTTCGAGAAAAGGCTTAAAAAACTCCGCACGCTTTACGGAAAGGACGTGAGAAAATGATAGCCGTGTTAGAGATAATCAGATGTGCCGCAGCGGTAGCGCTCTTGGTGGTGCTTGCAATGTATGTAGCGTACAGGTGGTATGTAAGCGTAAAAGAAACTGCCTACGAGGAAGCGGAGGAGAGCATTAAGCGTGCGGTGAGAGAAGCAGGCAGACCCGTGGTCAAGGTCGAAGTTGAAATGAAAGGAAAGTGGTAATGAGCATTGTAGGAATACTGCTGATAACAGTAGCCGTGCTTGCAGGCATAGATGTAGTGATTTATCTTGCACTGAGCGTGGCGGATAGGCACTGGGAGAAACGTTTTGAAAACGAGGAGGATAAAGATGATAACGAAAGAGGAGTTTGAAAAGGCGGTGGAGGTTTGCACTGACGGAAATATGAACTGCACACAATGTTCGCTTGATAAAAGATTTTATAAATGCGGCGTATATTTTGCCCGTTACATAAAAGAAAACGAGCCTGCACTGTCTGCCAACAGCACAAGCTCGGAGGTATCAAAAGATACCAGTTCAACACACATTGATGATAGCACAAAATCGGATATATGTCAAGCATATGATACCGCAGACAAAGCCTGTACAGATATACTCGATATCTATGGAGAAATGTCTAAGCGAGAACAGAGAGCCTTTGATATCGGCGAGGTGTACGGAAAAATATGCAGCACAAGGGATAAGCTTGAAAATATGAGAGGAGCGAACTAAAATGTCAGTAAAAATAAACTCACTTGAATTTGAGAACGTAAAGAAGATAAAAGCCGTACAGCTTGAGCCTGCAAAGAATGGGCTTACTGTTATCGGCGGTAAGAACAGGCAGGGCAAGACCTCTGTCCTTGACGCTATCGCTTGGGCGCTTGGCGGTGACAAGTATAAGCCGTCCTCTCCTCAGCGTGAGGGGTCTGTTGTCGAGCCGCATTTGAAGATCACCCTCGATAATGGTATCGTGGTGGAGCGTTCGGGCAAGAACAGCTCTCTCAAAGTCACGGACAGCACAGGTAAGAAAGGCGGTCAGCAGCTTTTGAACAGCTTCGTTGAGCAGTTCGCACTTGACCTGCCTAAGTTCATTAATCAGTCAAGCAAGGAAAAAGCTTCAACTCTGCTGAAAATAATCGGCGTGGGCGATACGCTCTATCAGTTGGAGCATAAGGAACATTCCCTCTATGACCAGCGTACCGCTATCGGCAGGATAGCTGACCAGAAGTCTAAGTTTGCAAAGGAAATGCCTGTGTACGCAAACGTCCCTGCCGAGCCTGTTTCGGCTTCGGAGCTTATCAGACAGCAGCAGGATATACTTGCTCGCAACGGCGAAAATCAGCGTAAGCGTGATCAGAAGGAATACTACGAAAAGCAGTTGGAGATTGCTAAGTCCGCCTATGAACGTGCAAAAGCAAGCTATGAAGCGGCAGCGAACAACTTCAAGCTTGCAAGCCTTGACGCACAAGACCTTGTGGACGAAAGCACAGCGGAGCTTGAAAAGAACATCTCAGATATAGAGGAACTGAACAAGAAGATAAGAGCAAACCTCGACAGGGAGAAAGCTGAAATAGACGCTGAGGACTACCGTTCACAGTATACATATCTCACTGAGCAGATAGAGGACGTAAGGCAGGCTAAAACTGACCTGCTGGGCAGTGCCGACCTGCCCCTTGAGGGGCTTTCAGTTGAGGACGGAGAACTGCTGTATAACGGGCATAAGTGGGACAGTATAAGCGGAGCAGAACAGCTTATCGTCGCTACCTCTATCGTGAGAAAGCTCAACCCTGACTGCGGCTTCGTACTTTTGGACAAGCTTGAACAAATGGATACCGAAACCCTTGATGACTTCGGCAAGTGGCTTGAAGCACAGGGCTTGCAGGCGATAGCCACAAGAGTTTCCACAGGTGACGAGTGCAGTATCATTATCGAGGACGGCAGGTCGATGGACAACGAAAAAGAAGAAAACACAGAAACGAAAACTTGGAAAGCAGGTGCATTTTAATGTATGAGATAACATCAGGAGTTGTAAGCTCCGCACAGAAAGTTGTGATATATGGTCCTGAGGGCATAGGCAAATCCACTTTTGCGGCTCAGTTCCCCGACCCTGTATTTATTGATACTGAGGGCAGTACAAAGAAGCTGAACATCAGACGTTTCCCTAAGCCAACAAGCTGGGAAATGCTCAAAAACGAGGTAAAGGAAGCTATGAACGGCAGGCTCTGCAAGACCCTTGTCATTGATACCTTTGATTGGGCTGAACAGCTTTGCATTGAAACGATCTGCTCGGCACATCAGAAAAAAGGCATTGAAGATTTCGGCTACGGCAATGGCTATGTTTACGAAAAAGAGGAGGTAGGCAAGTTCCTTAATCTCTTGCAGGAGGTAGTTGACAGCGGTATCAACGTTGTGCTTACGGCTCACGCTCAGATGAGAAAGTTTGAACAGCCTGACGAGCTGGGGGCTTATGACCGTTGGGAGTTAAAGCTCGGCAAGAAAACGTCTTCTCAGATATCGCCTCTTGTGAAAGAATGGGCAGATATGGTGCTGTTTGCAAACTACAAAACATATGCAGTAGCTGTGGATAAGGACGGCAAGAAGTTCAAGGCTCAGGGCGGCGACCGTGTTATGTACACCACACATCACCCTTGCTGGGACGCTAAAAATCGTGACGGACTTCCGTCTGAAATGCCTTTTGAATACAGCGGCATAGCGCACCTGTTCACTTTCAGTGGGCAACACAGCAACAGCTTTGCTACAGTTGCTTCCGCAGTAGCTGTTGAAGATGCCACGACAAAACAGCCTGTACAGACAGAACAGAAAGCAGACGAGCCTCTTACTGATCTCAGCGGCTTTGAGGACGTTGCACCACCTATCGTTATCCCTGATGGCATACCGAAAGCGCTTGCAGACCTTATGAGAGCCAACAACGTAAGCGAATCGGATATACGTCTTGTGGTATCTCAGAGAAACTATTTCCCTTATGATACCCCTATTACCAACTATCCTGACGACTTTGTACAGGGCTGTCTGATAGGTGCTTGGGAGCAAATGCTGCCGCTTATCAGGGAAAATCAGAAAGTACCATTTTAAAAGGAGGACAACACTATGGATAATTTTATGGAATACGGCTGGGAAGATGAGATAGTCAACGAGGGTGGGGACTTTGTCCTGCTCCCTGAGGGGGACTATGACTTCACAGTTGCAAAGTACGAACGTGCAAGACACGAGGGGTCGGCAAAAGTGCCACCCTGCAATATGGCTAAGGTCACATTCACCATATGGGGAGCTGAGGACAGCGTGGAGATAACAGAGAACTTCTTCCTTTGTAACAAGTTTGAGTGGAAGCTCTCAGCACTTTTCCTGGCTCTCGGTCTGAAAAAACACGGCGAACCGCTGAAAATGAACTGGAATGCTATCACAGGCAAAAAGGGCAAGTGTCACGTCTACGTTGACAACTACAAGAACAAGGATGGTGAGGACAGGCAGTCCAACAAGATAAAGAAGCTTTATGCCTATGATGAGAATGTGACTACCGTTCAGCCTGCTCAGACGCAGACACCGCAGTATAGTCAGCCTGCTCAGACAGGGGGCTGGAAAGCCGGTGCGTTCTGATGATGAATTTAAGACCATATCAAAACGAGGCTAAGCTTGCTATACTCGAACAATGGTCTGAGGGAATAAATAAAGTCCTTGCAGTTCTGCCCACAGGAACGGGAAAGACAATACTTTTCTCGGCTGTTACGGAAGAATGTGTGCGGCAGGGTAAGCGTGTGCTTATCCTAGCCCACAGGGGCGAGCTGCTCGACCAGGCGGCAGACAAGCTTATGAAGTCAACAGGGCTTGGCTGTGCCACCGAAAAAGCAGAGCAAAGCTGTTTAGGCTCTTGGTATCGTGTGGTTGTAGGCTCAGTTCAGACCCTTATGCGTGAGAAAAGGCTCAAAGGCTTTTCGGAAAATTACTTCGATACCATTATCATTGACGAGGCTCATCACGCTATCTCAGACGGCTATCAGAGAGTGCTTGACCATTTTCCTGAAGCTCAGGTACTTGGTGTAACGGCTACACCTGACAGGGGCGATATGAAAAACTTAGGCTCGGTGTTCGACAGCCTTGCCTATGAATACACACTGCCGCAGGCTATCAAAGAGGGCTATCTTTCACCTATCAAGGCTATCACCATACCGCTGAAACTTGACCTTTCGGGAGTTTCAACTCAGGCAGGAGATTTCAAGGCAAGTGATATCGACACGGCACTTGACCCTTATCTTTATCAGATAGCTGATGAAATGCTCAAATACTGTAAGGAACGCAAGACAGTTGTGTTCCTGCCGCTTGTCAAGACCTCTCAGAAGTTCCGTGATATCCTTATCAGCAAAGGGTTCAACGCTGCTGAGGTCAACGGAGAAAGCACAGACAGAGCGGAGATACTTGAAGCTTTCGACAAGGGCGAATACAACGTGCTGTGCAACTCAATGCTCCTCACAGAGGGCTGGGACTGTCCGTCAGTTGACTGCGTTATCGTGCTAAGACCAACAAAAGTGCGTGGGCTTTACTGTCAAATGGTAGGCAGAGGCACAAGGCTCTGCGAGGGAAAGACAGAGCTTTTACTGCTTGACTTTCTGTGGCACACAGAACGCCACGAGCTTTGCAGACCTGCACACCTTATCTGTCAGAATGAAGAGGTCGCTGAGAAAATGACCGAAAACCTTGCCAATGAGGCAGGCTGTGCAGTAGATATCGAAGAGGCAGAAAAACAAGCAAGCGAGGACGTTGTGGCACAGCGTGAAGAGTCTTTGGCAAAGCAGCTCAAAGAAATGAAAACACGCAAGCGAAAGCTCGTTGACCCTTTGCAGTATGAAATGTCAATACAGGCAGAGGACTTGTCCTCTTACGTTCCTGCCTTTGGCTGGGAGTGTGCTCCTGCTACCGACAAGCAGAAAGCAAAGCTTGAAAAGCTGGGCATTTTCCCTGACGATATAGACAACGCAGGCAAGGCAAAGCTTATCCTTGACCGCCTTGAAAAGCGCCGCAATGCAGGACTTACCACACCTAAGCAGATAAGGCTGCTTGAAAGCAAGGGCTTTGAACACGTTGGCTCTTGGAGCTTTGACAGTGCAAGCAGGATGATAGCTCGTATTTCTGCCAATGGTTGGAGAGTGCCGAGAGATATTGACCCGAAAAAATACACACCTGAGAACTAAGGAGAAGTGAATGGATAACACAAATTTGCTTAAAATGCTTGAATACATAGACCCTGCAAGCTGTGATTATCAAGAATGGGTCAATGTGGGAATGGCTCTCAAGCACGAGGGCTATTCCGTGAACGATTGGGACAGTTGGTCAAGGTCAGACAGCCGTTATCACAGCGGTGAGTGTGAACACAAGTGGCAAGGCTTTAACGGCAATGCTCAGCCCGTGACCGCAGGAACTATCGTGCAAATGGCAAAGGAAAGAGGATACAGCCCCCATGAGTTTAAGGCATACGATTGGGACGGCGAGATAGTTGCAGAAGAAAGCAGTCCCCTTGTAAACGGCGGTGAGGGCATACCGATCACCGAGCCTGCCCAATGGGATCCTGTCAAGGAAATAGTCACATATCTTGAAACACTCTTTGAAGCAGGAGAGAACGTGGGCTATGTTACGCAAACGTGGGAAACAGAAAAGGACGGCAAGACCAGGTATCTGCCCACAAAGGGGTGCTGTGACAGGACGGCAGGGGAGCTTATCAAGAGGCTTGGCGAATGTAACGGCGACATTGGTGCGGTGTTTGGCGACTACAAGGAAGAAGCCGGAGCGTGGATCCGCTTCAATCCTCTTGACGGCAAGGGCGTAAAGAACGAGAATGTAACAGACTACCGCTATGCTCTTGTTGAAAGCGACAGTATGCCTATAGAACAGCAGAATGCTGTGATGAGAGAGCTTGAACTTCCTATCGCTGTGCTTGTATACAGCGGCGGAAAGAGCGTTCACGCTATCGTCAAGATAGACGCTCCCAACTATGATGAATACCGCAGGCGTGTTGATTTTCTTTACAAGGTCTGCAAAGAGAGCGGTCTTGACATAGATAAACAAAACCGCAATCCCTCACGTCTTAGCCGTATGCCAGGCGTCATGAGAAACGGTAAGAAACAGTTCATCATTGACAAGAACATAGGCAAAGAAAGCTTTTCAGAATGGAAAGATTACATAGAGAGTATCAATGATGATCTCCCCGACCCTGAGAGCCTGAGTGCTGAGTGGGATAACCTGCCTGAACTTGCACCACCACTTATTGACGGCGTTCTCAGACAGGGCCACAAAATGCTCATTGCAGGTCCGTCAAAGGCAGGCAAGTCTTATGCACTTATCGAGATGTGCGTGGCGATAGCTGAGGGGGTCAAGTGGTTTGGCTGGCAATGCACCAAAGGAAAGATACTATACGTCAACCTAGAGCTTGACAGAGCATCTTGCCTGCACCGTTTCAAGGACGTGTACACCGCAATGCACCTAGAACCTGATAACCTCAGTAGCATAGACATATGGAACTTGCGAGGTCACAGCGTACCAATGGACAAGCTTGCGCCAAAGCTTATACGCCGAGCAAGCAAGAAGAATTACATTGCCGTGATAATAGACCCTATCTACAAGGTCATAACAGGTGACGAGAACTCAGCAGACCAAATGGCGCACTTCTGCAACCAGTTCGACAAGGTATGCACAGAGCTTGGCTGTGCGGTCATATACTGCCACCACCACTCGAAAGGCGCTCAGGGCGGTAAGCGTTCAATGGACAGAGCCAGCGGTTCAGGAGTATTCGCCCGTGACCCTGACGCACTTCTTGACCTTTCAGAGCTTGACATTTCAGACAGCCTTTACAAACAGCAGGAGGACGAAACTGTTTGCCGTATCTGTGAGGACTGGATGAGGAGATTTTACAGAAATACTGATGACCTTTGTTCACAAGACGATCTTGTTACGCCGTCAAAAATGCTTGAGATAACGCACAAGCACCTGCACCCGAACTCATACAAGCTTATGATGGCCGACATAGACAAGGCTAAGCTTGCGGTAAGAAACCGCACGGCATGGCGTATAGAGGGTACTCTGAGAGAGTTCCCGAAGTTTGCTCCCCTCAATATGTGGTTTGATTATCCTGTTCACAGAGAGGACACTGTGGGCGTGCTTAAAGACTGCGAGGTAGAGGACATCACACCGAATTGGAAGAAGAATTTCAGCAAGAAAAAGACCAGTGAAGACCGCAGCAAGGAGCGCAAGGAAAGCATTGAAACAGCTTTCAGCGGTGTGCAGGAGAACGGCAAGTGCCGCATTTCTGAGCTGGCGGAGTACATAGGAAAGAGCGAAAAGACCGTTGGAAGATACCTCAAAGAGCATGGTGGCTTTTGGATAGAAGAGGGAGAATGTGGCTTAAAAGCTCAGTAGACAGACAAGACAAAATCGAATTTTTGAATTTTAGACAGACAGGAAAAAATCGAAAAGTGTCAGGACAAAATCGAACTTTTTTCTTGTCGGACAATATCGAAAATTACCGAGTTTGTCGGACGGACAGACAAATCTATTATTATAAACAATACTTTTTGTCGGGGGCTTGAAACTGCCCCGACGAAAAAGTAATCAGAATAATGACGCACGAGAGGAGCACACGCAGATGAAAGCAACAAGAAGTAAGGCAAGGCAAGACGTTGTTAATGCAGCTAAGAAAATGCCACCGCTTTTTCATAAGCTGCCTAATGAAGATTTCGACTATCGAAAATCACGCACGCTTTGGTGGCTCGTGAAACAGCCGCAGGTACTCAAATACATTTGGGATATGGTCAAACAGTCGGGAGCATTGGTGTATGATGACAAGTCACACAAGTGGCACGGAGTAGATTTCAAATGCGAGGAGGAAGATGATGACTGAATTTTTTATGGCGATGATACCGCCGACGGCTACGGCGCAGGAGCACAAGGTGGCAGTAAGAAACGGCAAGCCGATATTTTATGACCCACCCGATGTCAAGGCGGCAAAAGAAAAGCTAATAGCAAATCTTTCTAAGTATAGCCTTAACACTCCATACCGTGAGGGCGTACGGCTGATAACAAAGTGGCTGTTTCCTAATGACGGCAAGCACAAGGACGGAGAGTACAAGATCAGCAAGCCCGACACAGACAACCTGCAGAAGATGTTCAAGGACTGTATGACAAAGCTTGATTTCTGGACAGACGACCAGCTTGTGGCGAGTGAGATATGCGAAAAGTTCTGGGCGGACATACCCGGCATTTATGTGAGGATAGAGGAGCTATGACGATACACGAGGTAAAGAAAAGTCTCGGACGCAGGGTGAGCTACAACGGTTCTGACTGCTACGAGCTGACAGGGTGCATTATCCGCAAGAGCAGTAAGACAGGTCAGTTCTTTTATCAGGCGGAGATCGCTGACAAGACTTGCGGCAATACGTTGGTGTATTGTAGGCTGGAAGAGTTGAGGTGTGAGGAGGCAAAAGAATGAAAACACATAATCTGAAACTTAGCATAGAATTTTGTGGCGCTGTTCTGAGCGGTGAGAAAACTTTCGAGGTCAGAAAGAATGACAGAGGTTTTCAGACAGGAGATCTGATAAGATTTATACCGACTGACGGAACGTCTTATCGTAGCTCAGACGGCACAGTAAGAGAACACGCAAAACATGAGATATCAGGACATACATACAAGATAACATATATCCTCAACGGCTGGGGAATAAAGAATGGGTATGTTGTGTTGGAAATTAAGGAGATAAAATGCAATAACTGCGTATTTTATCATACTTGTAGCAAACGGAATGTAGTTTGTGATGATTACAGATCAACGATCTATAGACAAACTGAGGAGGATTAACATGAATAAGAAAGAAATTAACGAGATTAAGAGAACATTCAGCGACGACTGTGGACTTTTCACAGTAAACCACGTTGTTACCGCATTTGTGGACGCTGAAAAGAATATAAAGTGCAAGACCAATCAGCTTTACAACACCATTCCGCAGGACGAGGCGGAGCTTATAATGATAAACCTGAAAAAGGTGCTCAGCGGCTCTATCGGTAAAAATCTGCTGGAATATTCGTTCCCTAAGGACGCTTACCTTGAGGGTGGCGCACAGCCTTTCATGTATGAAACATTGCAAAGCAAGCTGCTTGATGAGGAAAAGGTTGATAATTTTCTGAATGCCATTGTGGAAAAGGTGGAGTATGTGTCAACATATACCATTTTCATGGCTCATTGTACATATTCTGTGCTGAAAAAGAACAAAATGGACGAGTTTGAGGACGAAGCTGACACAGATTACAATTTCATAGTGACGGCACTTTGCCCTGTAAACCTGCGTATTGACGGACTTGTGTATGATGAACAGGACAACTCTATCGCCAAGAAAGAGTCATGTGACAGAATTGTTGAACTGCCAAGTGACGGCTTCCTGTTCCCTCTTTTCAATGACCGTGCACCAGATATCAACGGAGTGCTTTACTACACGAAAAACGCAAAAAAGCCGAACACATCTGTTGTTGAGGAGCTTCTTGGTTGTGAGTTCTCAATGACCTGTCAGAACGAAAAGGAAACTTTCAAGGATATCCTCACAAGCGTTGTGGGTGATGAGCTTGACTATGATCTTATCACTACTGTGAATGACAAGATTTCCACATTTGTTGACCAAAATGCTCATGAAACTGAGATACCGACAATTGACGAACATAAACTTTCGTCCATTCTGTGGGAAGCTGGAGTTAGTCAGGATAAGCTGGAAAAGCTGCATGGTGTGTATGAAAATGCTATGCACGGCAAGGTTTTCAGGGCTGTCAATCTGGTGGAGGATAAGGTAACGATATCAGGAATGGGATTCAAAATGACCGTAGACAATTATCACAAAGGTGACGTATCTACAGCAATAGGCAAGGTTATTTTCGGTGTTGCTGATACGGCTGTTGACGTGAATGGTATCGGTATTAAAATGGACGGTGTTGCTAATGGCTGACCTTATGACCATGTCACGCCTGAAAGCCTACCGCAGGAACGCCTCAGCCATTGAGGACATCAAGGCGGAGCTTTCGGGCAAGTACGTTGCCGACAGTATCAGCGTATGCACTCCGCCGTCCTATACACCACACAGCACACGCATAGACGGCTTTCTGCCGAGTGGTGATACACTTTCACTGCTGTGCGAACAGGCTCGGCTAGAGCGTGAACAGAGGGCTGTGGAGGAGTTTATCAAGGGGATAGAGGATAGACAGATGAGAAAGATATTTGTACTCAGGTTTGTAAAAGGCTTTACTTGGATACAGATAGGACACAAGGTCGGAGGTACAGCGGACGGCTGTAGAATGGCGGTCAAAAGATTTTTGCAAAATGCTTAAACTTGTTCGCTCTGTTCGTTTTACCTATGTTATAATTTAAACTGAGGAAAGTGTAGATGTACCTCAGACTTGTACTTTCATGAAGTCACCTCCAATTTTCTAAGCCCCGTAAGGGGCTTATGCAGGTCGAGAGCGAGCCAGCTCAACATCTGCTCCACCATTTACAAAACTCCTTATAATATTTTCACAAGAGACACTCCTATGGGGTGTCTTTTGCGTTGGAAAACAAAAAAAGGCGGTGCTGAATTGAATAATAAACAACGCTATGAAAATTTACAGCACGGCTTTTATGCTGGTGCAGGTAAATATGATATACCTCAGCTGACAGGCTCAAAGATTACAGATTTTCCTGAACTTATTGGCTTTAATTATGCAAAGACGACAAAGAACAGGCAGAATAAGGGAGTACATTTCTTTCTTGATGATTATCAATTTCTCAGGCTTTGGAACAATCCGACCGCCTATCTTGATATTCTCAAAGGTTTCAGATGTGTCCTTACTCCTGATTTTTCACTATATGCTGATTTTCCGACAGCAATGCAGATATACAATCATTACCGCAAGCATTGGCTCGGTGCGTTTTGGGAAGATAACGGAATTGAAGTTATTCCAACTATATGTTGGAGCGACGAAAAGTCATTCAAATGGTGTTTTGACGGAGAACCTAAGGGTGGCACGGTGGCAGTATCATCTATAGGAACACAGAATGACAATGCTGCAAAAGCCGCATTCATATCAGGTTATGAGGTTATGTGCGAAAAACTTAGACCGGAAACTATATTGTTTTACGGCAATGTTCCAGACGAATGCAAGGGGAATATTGTACACATAAAAGCGTTTCAGGATAAATGGAAAGGAGCCAGGATAAATGGGTGGTAGAGGAAGTTCGAGCGGAATAGGTGTTGCTAGTGGTACAACGTCAGAGCAACGAACAGTTATGAAACGTTTCGAAAATGTTGCTAAAAAAAATGGATATTCAAAACCTGTTTTTAAAAAGCAGGGTGACGGTTCTATCTCGTTTGAATACTCAAGAGCAACCACTGTTCAAAAAGTTCATGGCGGCAGAATGCAATCAGCAGATAAAAATGATATTTATCAAAGAACGAAGACTCATCACGGCACGATCGGTAAAGATGGACTCGTATTGCGAGGTAAGACAACAGCAAACGACAAGCTCATAAAGCTTGGAAAGAAATAACATAGCGGCTGCATTTTGCGGTCGCTTTTGCGTTGAGAAGGTGACCTTATGCCAATATCAAGACCAGACCGAAGCGGTTCACATCAACAACAGTTCCGTATCAACAAGAAGAAAATCTACGCTACCCAAACAGTTTGCGGTATCTGTGGGAAACCTGTTGATTTTTCACTAAAGTATCCTCACCCTCTGTCGGCTTGCATAGATCACATCATACCCATTGCAAAAGGCGGTCACCCTTCGGACATTTCAAACTTGCAGTTGGCACATTGGTGTTGTAATCGCCAGAAATCTGACAAATTGGTGGAAAAACAGGTGTTTGACCAGTCTCTTGACCTGATTTCCAACCGAATTTTACCACAATGCTACGATTGGAAGAATTTTTAACAAAATATTGACAATATGGGGGGTATGCCCCCTTTTGAGGTCAAAAAAGACCTTCACCGCCGCACTGCTTATATTTCTCGCAGAGTTGAAATAATTGGAAAGGATATACAAGATGAGCGAATACAAAGGCATGGCATATTTGAAAAAGAAGCTTTCTTCAAAGGCTTCAAGGGTCAATGTGCGCTATGACTACTATCACATGAAGAACGGCCTTACCGACATGGGCAAAATGATACCACCAAGCTATAACTGGATGCGTCCTGTACTAGGCTGGTGTGCGAAGGCTGTTGATACCCTTGCAGACAGAATAGTATTTGACAGCTTCGAGGACAACAGCTTCTACGTCAATGAGATATTTGACAACAATAATCGTGACGTGTTTTTTGATTCTGCTATTCTCTCAGCATTGGTGTCCTCCTGCTGTTTTGTGTATATCTCGGCTGATGAAACAGGCTATCCACGCTTGCAAGTCATTGACGGCAGTAATGCTACTGGCATTATCGACCCTATCACGAATATGCTCCGTGAGGGCTATGCAGTGCTTGACAGGGATAGCAATTTCAACCCCACCATCGAAGCCTACTTCACCGCCGAACAGACAGAGATATACCGTAGAGGCTATGATGTTGAGATCTATGACAATCCTGCACCTTACCCTCTGCTTGTGCCTATCATATACCGCCCTGATGCAGTTCGTCCTTTCGGTCACAGCAGGATATCAAGGGCGTGCATGGAGCTTGTACAAGAGGCTATGAGAACGCTCAGGCGGTCGGAAGTATCAGCCGAGTTTTACAGTTTCCCACAAAAATATATACTCGGCCTTTCAGATGATGCCGAGAAAATGGAGAAAATGGACAAATGGGGTGCAACAATGTCTTCTCTGCTGACTATCACCAAAGATGATGACGGCGGTAATCCTACTGTCGGACAGTTTCAGCAGCAGTCCATGTCGCCATACTCTGAGCAACTTAAATCTATAGCTTCACTGTTCGCCGGAGAAACAGGGCTGACCCTTGACGACTTGGGTTTCGCAACATCCAACCCTGCCAGCTGTGAAGCGATCAGAGCGGCACACGAAAATCTCAGGCTTACCGCACGCAAGGCGCAGAGAACGTTTGGCAGTGGTTTCCTTAACGTGGCTTATCTTGCCGCCTGCGTTCGTGATAACACGGCCTATATGCGCTATGCTTTCAGTGACATCAAACCGCAGTGGCTTCCTATTTTTGAACCTGATTCTGCCGCACTCTCAGGCGTGGGTGACGCTATTTTGAAGATAAATCAGGCTGTTCCTGATTATCTAGGCGCAAAGGGCATCCGTCAGCTCACGGGCATAGAGGGCGAAAACAATGGCTGATATCGGTGCAGAACTGCTTGAAAAAATCCGTGCCGAGTTTCAAAAGACGTGCAAGGCTGATAAGTACATTCAATCGGTTTTGAAGAAAATAGAGGGCGGCACTGCGAAAATGGAAGAAGTTGCCCTGCTATCGAAACAGCTCGGGTTTAGAGCCTCTCAAGCTATCGGTGCACACGTCAACGTAGCGGCATTGCCTGACGGCAAGATGTACTACAACATCGCCGATACCATACTCACGGGCGTGCTCAAGGACAACTACGATGTTATAAACTCCGCTGCCGCAGAATGCCAAAAGGCACTTGACAGAGCAGCAGGCATAAACATCACACCTCAGCAGGCTGCTTTCCCTACCGAACGTATACAGGCGGTAGTCAATGCGGCTTCTGTACCGGATATTGCAGAAGAAGTGATGATACGGCGAATGACAGCTCCGGCGCAGAACATCACTGAGAGTTTTTACAACGATTATGTTCAAAAAAACGTGAAGTTTCGTTCTGATGCAGGACTGGACTGCTACATTATCCGCAACGATCACGGCGGCTGCTGTAAGTGGTGTTCAAAGCTTGCAGGCAAATATCACTATCCCGAAGATGTCCCCAAAGACGTTTACCGCAGGCATGATAACTGCGGCTGTACTGTTACATACCTCAACGGCAGAAAGGCACAAAACGTGTGGAGCAAGACAAAGTGGAACGTTTCTGACGATGAACTTGAACGTATGAAAAAGGCTGGGGTCAGAGAGCCTGTCAGACTTGTTGACAAGCCGGGCAAAAGTGGTATAATGAAGAGAGTAGAAGAAACAAATAATTATGATGAACTTGAAAAATATTTGAGCAGCAAATACAACATTACAACCGATGACAGCGTAAAGCAGCTTGATTTTAAAACTGTTCGTGAAACTTTAAAAGGTATCGAAAGTGTATTTGACGATTTCCCAGAACTTAGTGATAATATAAAGAAAATAGGTACTGGTAAACATGGAGTTATGTGCTGCTCAGGTGAAGAGATCAAGTTTAATCCGAAATACTATAAAGACGTATCCGAATTTGAAAAGATGTGTGAAAATTCTTCTGCAAAAGGTTGGTGGCCGCCAAACAGTTCACCTGCGTCGATCGGCGTTCATGAAACAGGTCATGCAGTTGAATGGCTATTGCTTTCAAAAAGTAATTTTGATTATCCGTGGCAAAAATTATATGCTTGGAATCGTGGAGATATGTCAGGCGGTATAGTATCTAAAGCCGTTAAGAACATCAAAAAGATATCGTATGGAAAAGGCAAAAAGCAGTCCGAATTGATGAGCGCAGTTTCGAGATATGGAGCAACTAAAAAGCAAGAATGCTTTGCGGAGGCATTTGCTGACTGTTTTTCTAATGGTGAATCGGCAAATCCGCTTTCACAAGAAATAGTCAAGCTAGCTAAAGAAAAATATATTAGTTTAAAAGGAACGTGATAATATGAGAGAGATGCCAATATGGTTGGACTATGCGGAATTTGATGATGACGGATTATGCGGCATATCCCCAAATGCACCGGACGAAGTAAAGAAAGCTTACGAGGATTATTTAGCTGAAGAAGAAGAGGCTAAATCAGAAGGCATAAAAATTTAATAATTTTTTACCGCTCCGCTACGGCGAGGCGGTATTTTTATACCCAAAATCAGAAAGGACGGATATTATGGCACTTGACCGGGATACAATATGGCAGCTGCGGAGAGCTAAGAGCGATATTGAGAACATCAGAACTGAAATCCAGAAGATAAAGGATAATGCTGATTATGTTGCGGCACTGATACGCTGTGAAAGGTCATTGAGTATAGTTTTATCCAATGCTGAAAAGGTCAAATCGACAAAGTAAATATCGGAACCAAGCACCTTAAAGGGTGCTTTTTTGGTACCTAAAAGGAGGTAATCCACTATTGAGGATAAGAGAGTCGGCAGGCAGACCCCCACCATATCGGTAGTGTTGCCGTATGAGCAGACCAAAGGCAATGAGGCTATTGCAATGTATAACAAATCGGGGCGCACCGCACAGGAATGGCAGGAGTTAATGCTTTATGACATCATGGCGGTGGACGATGAGGGATTGTGGAAGCACATGAAATTCGGCTGGTCGATACCAAGACGTAACGGCAAGTCGGAGCTGCTTATCATGCGTGCGATCTATGGCCTGCAAAATGGTGAACATGTGCTTTACACCGCCCACAGGACAACAACGTCACATTCGGCGTGGGAGAAGATCATCGACCTTATCACAAAAATGGGTTTTCTTGAAAAAGAGGACTTCAAGACCACAAAGCAGATGGGTTTGGAGCGTATACAATGGCTCAAAGGCGACGGACTTATCAATTTCCGTACACGTTCCAGCAAAGGCGGACTTGGCGAGGGCTATGACCTGCTTATCATAGACGAAGCACAGGAATACACCACAGACCAAGAAACAGCCCTAAAATATACCGTCACAGACAGTCGCAACCCTCAGACCTTGATGTGCGGAACGCCGCCAACAATGGTGTCCGCTGGTACGGTTTTTACGAAGTACAGACAAAAGACGATATCGGGCAAAGGCGGTGATGACGGCTGGGCTGAATGGTCTGTGCCGAAGCTCACGAACGCGCATGATCCTGAGCTTTGGTACGCCACTAATCCGTCTTTAGGCACTATCCTCACAGAGCGTAAGATACGCTCAGAGCTTGGCGACCCGAAAGACGATCAGGTTGACGATAACATCCAGCGTTTAGGTTTGTGGCTGACCTACAACCAAAAGTCGGCTATAAGCAAAGGTGAGTGGCAGGCACTTTGTATCGCAGGCAAGCCCGAGATCAGCAGAGAACTGTTTTTCGGCATTAAGTATGCAAAAGTCACGGATAACGTATCTTTGGCTGTCGCCGCAAAGACAGCAGACGGCAAGATTTTTGTCGAGGCTATCGACTGCCGCCCTGTAAGAGAGGGAAACGGCTGGATAATCGCATATCTGCGCAATCCACATATGCGTGAAACCGTCATTGACGGAGCAAACGGACAGTCTTTGCTTGCATCGGATATGAAAAACGCAGGTATCAAGCGCAAGCCTATCCTGCCGAAAGTCGCTGATGTGATCACTTCGTCAGCAGGTTTTGAACGAGGGGTATTCGCACAGAATATTTGTCACGCAGATCAGCCGTCCCTTGAACAGGTCATTGCCAACTGTGAACACAGAGCGATAAGCTCAGGCGGTGGTTTTGGCTATACCTCAATTCTTGAGGGTGCTGACATATCACTGCTTGAGGCGGTAGTGCTTGCTCACTGGGCGTGTGCAAATTCATCGGACAAGAAGAAAGTACAGAAAATAAGCTGGTAACAGTTTATTATATATCACCTACACCGCAGGGTAAAGCGGGGAAAGGAAAAACACTATGGCAGAATTTGAAGCTATAACAACACAGGAAGCCTTTGACAATGCGATAAAGGCAAGGCTCGACCGCAACACGGACACAGTCAAGAAACAGTTTGAGGGTTACATTTCCCCTGACGACTTCAAGACGAAGACAGCCGACCTTAACGGTAAGATCACCGACCTTACAGGCAAGCTTGCAGAAAAGGATACAGCTATCGCAGACCTCACGGCTAAGAACAAGGCATACGAGACCAGCTCGGTAAAAATGAGAATTGCCCACGAAAACGGTATCCCTTATGAGCTTGCAAACAAGCTTTCAGGAGACACAGAAGAAGATATCAAGAAGGACGCTGAAACATTTGCAAAGTTTATCGGCAAGAAGCAGACAGCCCCTCTTGGCCACACAGAACACAATCACGCAGACGGCAAGAATGCGGCATATAAGTCGCTGCTTGCAGGTCTTATAAAGTAAAGAAAGGAAGTAATTTTATGGCAGACGTAATTTCAAAGGGTACACTTTTCGACCCGGTACTCGTTAAGGAGCTTTTCGACAAGGTAAAGGGCAAGTCATCCCTTGCCGCACTTTGCGCTCAGACACCTATCCCCTTCAACGGTCAGAAGGAGTTCATCTTCACTATGGACGATGAGGTAGACCTTGTGGCTGAGAACGGCAAAAAGACAAGAGGTAGCGCTGCCCTTGAACCTGTGAAGATAATCCCTCTCAAGGTAGAATACGGCGCAAGAATTTCAGACGAGTTTCTTTACGCCAGCGATGAGGAGCAGATCAATATCCTCAGAAACTTCTCAGACGGCTTTGCGAAGAAGGTCGCAAGAGGTCTTGACATCATGGCTTTTCACGGAGTTAACCCGAGAGCAAAGACAGCTTCGGCGCTTATCGGCACGAACCATTTTGACAACGGCGTAACTGTGATAAAGCAGGACAGCACGTCACCGAAGACTCCCGACGCTCTTATCGAGGAGGCTATCGCTGCAGTACAGGGCAACGAGTATGATATTTCGGGTCTTACAATGGCTCCGTCGTTTAGAGCTGACCTTGCGAAAATGGTGGATACAAGCGGCAGAAAGATTTATCCTGACCTTGCTTGGGGCAATGCACCGACTTCTATGAACGGCATTCAGACCGTGACAAACAATACAGTTTCATTCAACTCCAGCAAAGATCTTGCGATCGTTGGTGACTTTGAAACGGCGTTCAAGTGGGGCTACTCAAAGGAAATTCCGCTTAAAGTCATCGAGTACGGCGATCCTGACAACAGTGGACAGGATCTTCAGGGATACAATCAGGTATACATCAGAGCGGAGACATATCTCGGTTGGGGCATTCTTGACAAGTCTGCATTCGCTGTCATTCAGTCAGCAGCTAAGTAAGGGGGCGGCATAAATGGCGGCAGAGTACGCAACTATCGAGGACGTTATAAGGCTTGGTCGAAAGCTCACGGCTGAGGAACAGGAAAAGGCGGCAGCTCTGCTGCCTGTCGCCTGTGCAAAGCTTTCAACTGCCTGCAAGAAGTATGGCAAAGATCTTGACATTATGATAGCTGATGAACCTGACGTAGAGCTTGCGGCAAAAGATATCATAGTTCGTGCTACGCTGAGAGCTGTTGACTCTATTGCGGACAGCTCTCCTGCGACTTCGCAGGCTTCACAGTCGGCTATGGGCTATTCAGTATCAATGACCTATCTCAACGCAGGACAGCAACTGTATTTTCTCAGAAATGAACTGAAAGAACTGGGCGTTATGCGGCAGAGATACGGAGCTATGGAGGTATATGACGTATGAGATTAAATATCAAAGGCATACCTGTTAAGCTTTCTGTAAAAACGCAGACAGGCATTGACGACTTCAACAGACCTACATATGAGGTATCTCAGGAAGTTGTCGAAAACGTGCTTGTGGGCGAGCCGTCTGCAGAGGACGTTGTGAACGAGATCAACCTGTCAGGCAAACGCATAGCTTATGTGCTTGCGATACCAAAAGGTGACACGCACACATGGGAGAATACAGAAGTCGAGTTCTGGGGAATGACATTCAAAACTGTGGGTATCCCTACGCAGGGCATTGATGATAATATCCCTTTACAATGGAACAAGAAAGTAAAGGTGGAACGCTATGAGTAAAGTTAATATAGAGCTTGACCACAACGCAATTGCGGCTTTTCTCTGCTCTGCACCTGTTGAAAGCATGGTCAAGGGATATGCTGACAGAGCCGTTCAACGTCTTGGCACGGGGCATAAAGCGTATACTATCACATGGACAAGATACCCAAAAATGCGCCGTAAGGTCGCTATCGTCAAAGCTAAGACAAAGAAGGCTCAGCGTGCTAATCTTAGAAATAACACGCTTTTAAAGGCGGTGCTTGGCAAGTGATAGAAAAAATAATTCTTGACTGGCTGGGAGCAAAGCTTGACGTTCCAGTTTATCTTGAAGAACCTAAAGAATTGCCGGAAGAGTATGTGCTAATCGACAAGCTAGGCTCGGCAGAGAATGATTTTATCACATCTGCCACCATAGCCGTTCAGAGCTACTCAGCGAGCCTATACGGGGCGGCAGAACTTAACGCAAAAGTTAAAAAGGCTATGTCTGAAAGCGTGTCACAGGGCGATGTATGCCGCTGTGCGTGCACGTCAGACTACAACTATACAGACACGGAAACAAAACGATATCGCTATCAGGCGGTATTCGATGTAACCTACTACGACGAGGAGTGATAATATATGGCAAACAACAAGGATAACGTATCAACAGGCAAGCCAAAGGTAGGCGGAGCGGTTTTCACAGCGACCACAGGATCTACACTGCCGACAGATGCAACAACAGCACTTGACGCAGCGTTCAAGAGTTTGGGCTACTGCTCAGAGGACGGTGTAACAAACAGTTCGGGCATTTCTACCGAGAATATAAAGGCGTGGGGTGGAGATATCGTTGACACACCGCAGACAGAAAAGACGGACACTTTCAAGGTCAAACTGATAGAGTGTACCAATACAGATGTGCTGAAAACTGTCTACAATGGCAGCAATGTTTCGGGCGACCTTGACACAGGTCTGACGATCAAGGTCAACAGCGCAGAGCATGAAGATCAGGCGTTTGTATTCGATATGATACTGAAAAATAACGTACTGAAAAGAGTGGTCGTTCCGTTCGGCAAGGTGACGGAGATATCTGATATCACCTACAAAGACAATGAGCCTATCGGCTATGAGCTGACTATCACAGCCACACCTGATGAGAACGGCAACACACACTATGAGTACATGAAAAAGGGGGAATAACCTATGCTGACAGGTAAGACAGAGAGTGGTTTTGAGTTTGAAATAGAGGAGAAGACCCTTGACGACTATGAGTTTATCGAAGCTGTCGGTAAGTGTGAACAGGGCGACCCCCTTGCATATGTCAAGGTAGTTGACGCCGCCTTGGGAAACAAGAAAGAAAAAGCTTTTGAGAAGATAAGAGAAAAGTGCGGCTATGTATCGGCTAAAGAGATAACAAAGTTGATCGTGGAGATCTTCCAGACCCCTAAAGCAAAAAACTCTTAGTCCTTGCCGCTGTCATGGAGCGCTATCCTGATGAGCTTGATTGCGATATGGCGCAGTATTATCACATATACGACTACAAGTCGCTGCCTGCACGAAAGGTGGCGACTTTTCTTTGTGGTCTTGACAGCAGTTCACGGGTAAAGCGCAAACTCAACGGTGTTGGCGGTTCGTTCTCTGAAATACTGCTTGCACTGATATTTGACCGCCTGCAATGGATATGCTGGTCGCAGACAAAGGACGGTCAAAAGGGCGTGAACAGACCGCAGTCAATAGCTGAAAAGCTTATAGGCAAAAGCGAGAGCGACAGTGAGATAACAGCGTTCCGAAGCGGCGAGGATTATGAGAAAGCGAGAAGAAAAATCTTAGGAAAGGAGGACTAACATGGCAGAAGAAAACGGCACACAGCTAGGCAAGGCATATGTGCAGATAGTTCCGTCTATGCAAGGGCTTGCATCAGAGCTGAGAAGAGCGTTCGGGGATAGTATGCCCGATGGTCACAAGTTTGGAAGCTCTCTTGGTGGCAAGGTCGTTTCAGGTTTTGGAAGCACTATCAAAAAGGGCTTTGCACTTGCCGCAAAAGCTGGTATAGCAACTATATCGGCAGCAAGCGCAGGCATAGGCGCTATAGTCAAAAGTTCTGCGAGCGCATATGCGGACTATGAGCAGAACATAGGCGGCGTTGAAACACTTTTCAAGGACAACGCTGATACTATCGTAAAGTACGCCAGTGAGGCATACAAGACCGCAGGAATATCGGCTAATGACTATATGCAGAACGTCACAAGCTTTTCTGCTTCACTTCTGCAAGGCTTGGGCGGTGATACTGCACAGGCTGCTGAGATAGCCAATGAAGCAATGGTGGATATGTCGGACAACGCCAATAAAATGGGTACTGATATATCGTCTATCCAGAACGCTTATCAGGGCTTTGCAAAGCAAAATTACACCATGCTCGATAACTTAAAGCTCGGCTATGGCGGTACACAGTCGGAAATGGCAAGGCTAATCAACGATTCAGGCGTGCTTGGAGATTCGATAAAGGTCGATGAAAAGACCGTCAACAGCGTGTCGTTTGACAAAATGATAGAAGCTATCCACAAGGTACAGACCGAACTTGACATCACAGGTACAACTTCAAAGGAAGCGGCAACAACAGTTTCCGGTTCTCTTGGCTCTGTGAAAGCAGCGTGGGCGAACCTTATGGCAGGAATGGGCGACAAAAACGCTGACCTGAAAAATCTTATCAAGGAAATGGTAAGCACAGTAAAGACCTTTGCAAAGAACATTATGCCTGTTATAAAGCAGGCTCTTTCAGGGGTCACAACGCTTATAAGTGAATTGGCTCCCGACATAGCGGCCGAGCTTCCGCAGCTTGTGAGCGATCTGCTCCCTCAGCTTATAGAAGCAGGCACACAGATATTTCAGGCACTTGTAAAAGGCATTTCCGATAATATTGGCACGATAACGCAGGCGGCTATAAGTGCCATTACAACTATTGCAACAGCACTTATACAGAACACAGGTCCTCTTGTGCAGTCATTGGCAACTATCATAACAACTATAGCACAGGCTTTGCCGACCATATTGCCCGACCTCATCAATGCAGTTGTTGAGCAGATACCTACAGTTATACAGGCTGTTCTTGAGTGCCTGCCAGCAATAATTGACGGAGCAATACAGATAGTAACAACCCTTGCAGAAGCACTTGTGGATAACATAGATCTTATCATAGACGGAGCAGTGCAGATAATAGATGCACTTGCAATGTCGCTTTCAGACAGCGATACGATGGCAAAGCTTGCGGAAAGTGCAGGAAAAATAATCGGTACGCTAACAATGGAACTGCTGAAAAATCTCCCCGATATTCTTGCCGGCGGCATACTTATAGCGGTTGAACTGATCAAGGGCATTGCACAAGGTATGGTGGACTACTTCGCACCTGTTTCAGACGCTTTGTCTGATATGCTTATCGACCTTACAGACTGGTTTTCACGCAAGTGGAACGATTTCAAGGAGTGGGGTTCAGATATGATACAGGCGTTTATAGACGGCATAAAGGAGAAATGGCAGAGCCTTAAAGACACTGTATGTGACGTAGCTTCAAGCGTTAAGGACTTTCTCGGCTTTTCTGAACCTGACAAGGGCCCTCTTTCAAACTTCCACACTTTTGCACCTGATATGATGGACTTGTTTGCAAAAGGCATAGCAGACAACGAGGACACTATCACAATGCAGTTCAACAGGTCTCTGCAACCGCTTATGGATACGGATATCATACCGCCAAGCTTTTCGGCACTCCCCGAAAAGAGTGTGAATAACGGCGGTAATGATACAATGAACAAGATCATCGCCCTCTTAGAGACCTACTTCCCACAGCTTGCACAGCAAGGAAACATTTATCTTGACGGTGACAAGCTCACGTCAAAGGTGGACGGAAAACTAGGTGAGAGGGTCACAAGCAACGAAAGGAGGCTTGCAAGTGTCTAGTGAATATATAGAATTTGGTGGTAAGAAGTCCACCGATTTCTATTTGGTTATCCAAAAGGACGGCGTTCAAATATCTCAGCCGGAGGAAAACAGAATAGAAGCCACTTTGCCATTTATGAACGGCTTTTATGATTTTTCAAAAATGGCAGGAGAAAGGACGTACAAACAGCGTGATATCACGATAAAATTCAGCCTTTCTGCAAAAGATGAAAACGAACTTTACCGCAGAAAATGTGATGTTGTCCGCTGGCTCAGTGGAGCAAAGGGTGAGCTGAGGATAAGCTTTCTGACAGACTATCACTTTGTGGGGGCAACGGCTGTGTTTGATACCTCTGCATTTGAGTTCACTTCACGGCGCACCGCTGATCTGACAGTGAACTTCAAAACGTATCCTTTTCTGCGTTCTGATGATTACTCAGATATTGGTTTTGACAACTTCAACTTTGAAACCGATTATCTGAATTTGACGGATATATCGCTGACAGCGGTCAAACAGACACGATACGCACCTCCTGCGACCCTGAAAGTCTATTCATATGCTGATAGACCCATACGCCCACGCCTTTCTTTCAAACGCTCAGAGGACGATACAAAGGGTGTGGGATTCACCTATTTTGCACTCAATGACGAGGAGATAAGTGCAAGCGTATACCGCAATACGGAGAAAGAATTCGACCTTGACGAGCTGACTTTACAGCCTGGTGTGAATACTCTTGCGGCTTACGGCTTCGGTACACTCACGCTCAAACTTTACGAGGAGGCACTGTAAATGTTTGTAGTTACTATCACAAACGGAGCTGAAAACACTGTCATACACAGCGACGGCACAGACCGCATATCAGGCGGCAAGGTTGCAAAGTCTATCAACGCTGTGGATAGTTTCAGCTTTACCATATATCCGAACAATGCAGGCTATGACCTCTTGAAACCGCTTACAACGGCTGTCAAGGTCTATGATGAAAGCACTGACAAGGACATTTTTATAGGCAGGGTCTTAAAGTGTCCTGACAGCATGGATGAGAGAGGTCTGATATGCCGCAAAGTCACCTGTGAGGGGCGTTTAGGTTGGCTATATGACAGCGTTCAGCCGTATGTTGAATACAAAATGGTAGGTATATCAACGGTGCTTTCTTCGTTCCTCTCCAAACACAATGCACAGGTGGGTGCAGATAAGCGTATAGAGCTGGGACAGGTAACTGTTACGGCAAGCAACAACTACACATATACTGCAAATTGGGACAAGACAATGGACGTCATTGCAGACAAGCTTATAGGGAAGTTCGGTGGTGAGATACAGCTCAGAGATAAAGGCGGCAAGGTCTATCTCGACTATCTGGAGAAAATAGGACACGGCACTGATACCACCATAGAACTTGCGGTAAATCTTAAAACCATATCACGAGAAGTAGACGAAACGGCGGTCATAACACGTCTTTATCCTCTTGGCGCAAAGTTGACCGACAGCGAAAAGCGGTTGACTATCGGCACTGTAAACGGCGGCAAGGACTACATAGAAGACAGTTCTTTGGTCGCAAAGTACGGCGTTATAAGCGGCACGCAGATATGGGACGATGTGACCCTTGCGAGCAATCTTCTTAGCAAGGGCAAGGAGTATCTTAAATCTGTCAATCGTGCGAAAGTGCAGTATCAGATAACAGCACTTGACCTCTCGAGAATAGACAAACACATTGAGCAGTTTGAACTCGGCTGTTGGTACAGAGTAAAAAATAGTCTTATGGGCATAGACGAGGATTTGCGCATTGTGGGTATATCCATAGACCTTGACAATCCGCAGGCTTCACAGTTGACCTTCGGTGACCGATTTGAAACCCTTTCGGGCTTTATGACAGCGAAAACACAAAGCCTGCAATCTGCTATAGATAACTCTGAATTCAGAAATCGTCAGGTGATAGACAGCAAAATAGAGAATGCGACTAAACTTATCACAGGTGCAGAGGGCGGCAATGTTATTCTTGACCCACCAACAAAGCCAAGACGTGTTCTTATAATGGATACTGACAATATCGACACGTGTAAATCATGTATTCAGTTCAATCTAAATGGCATGGGATTTTGGAAGTCATCAGACGGTGGCTCTGCCAAAGAGGGTCCGTACACAAAAGCATGGACGATAGACGGAAATCTGATTACAGATTTTATTACGGCAAAGGTGCTGACAGGGCTTAAAATCAATAACGGCTCAGGTACCTTTTCGGTATCTGAGAACGGACACATTATCGCAAAGGCGTTGACTATGCTTGGTGGAAACATCAACATAGAAACAAACAGCAAGGATAATAGTGTTATAAAGCTATCCTACAAAGAATGGACGCTGGAACTTTCACCGCTTCAATGGGTGCTAAAAAACAGTACCATAGGCGGACACGTTGCTTGTCAGGCAGGAGGAGTTTTCCTATATTGGAATGACGAACTAAAGGTGAATATTGACAGTAACTCAGGCGATATCCGCACATATGCAGGCGGCAAGGCAAGCTTCTTTCTTGACACGAACAATCACTCCGTCAGTGTATATGATGAGAATGAAAAGCGACAGATATACCTTGAGGGCAACACGGGCACAGTTTATGCAAAGAATTTTCAGCAAACTAACTAAGGGGGCAAATTTATGGCAAACATAGACCTTTCACAATTTATAGAAACTGTATCAACAGCATTTGAAGGCAGACAGGTAAGGCAGGCATTTGTGGACGCACTGACGGCGGTGCAGACGGCGGTAAACGAGTTAGATCAGACGATAATCCAGCATAAAACAGCTACACAGGTTGTATCATCAGCAACTCCTACTGTGGCAGTACCGCTGGATATAGACGGCGACCCTGCACAGATAATTGTCACTCTCCGACAGGACGATACACCGACGCCATATCAGAATTTCTGCGTTCATGTAGCTAAATTCAATGGTAAATACAATGCGGTTATTTGCATGGGGCCGTCCGCTGGCTCTAGCACAGTCAGCGTGCCTGCTGGAACATATCGTGTAGACTATATCGTGATAGCATAGAGGGGTGATTAAATGACGATAACATTAAATTCAGACTACGACGTAACACTGAACACAGCCCTGCTGGGCTATGTCGGTGAAACAAACGCTAGACCTGTATCGGTCGAGGGCATGGAGGTAGACGGCGCAGACCGCTATGTGCTGACGATAGACTACGGTGACGGCACTGTCTATGAGGTCGATATCACAGGCGGCACATGGACGCCAACCGCAGATATCTTGCGTTCAGCGCAGACAATATCGTGTCAGATAGCGGCGAAGAAGCTGTCAGGTGATGAATATGTGCTGGTGAAGAAATCACGCATATTCCGCCTGAGAATAGGTGCAGCTATCGGCGATAATGCTATCCCGTCACCTGACGTGGCAAAGGACGCACTGGATAAGATAGACGCCATAGGCAGACAGGCACACGCAGATATGCAGACAGCTGTCACCGCCGCAGACACGGCGACAACAATGGCAAATAACGCCGCTAAATCTGCCACAGCCGCAGAGAAATCAGCCGACACCGCAGAACAGGCGGCAAGCCGTGCTGAAACCGCAAAGACAGCGGCTGAAACGTCCGCTACACAGGCAGAAAACGCCAAACAGGGTGCAGAAACTGCACGTGCTGAGGCGGTTAAATCACAGAATAGTGCCAAGGTATCAGCTGCCCAGGCGGCAACATCAGCACAGCAGGTCGAAGCCGACAAGACAATAACGGCAGGCTATGCAAAGACCGCTAAGACCAATGCTGACAGCACAGCAGCTGATAGACAGGCTGTTCAGACATTAGCAGAACAGGTAACAGCTGATAAGGCTAATGTAGCTGAGAATGCCGCTAAGGTTGCAGAAGATAGAACAGCCGCTGAAACTGCCGCACAGAAAGCACAGTCTGTAGCTGATAGTTTACCTGAAGACTATGTTACAGCAGTTGCAAAGATTGCCGAGAATACAGCGGATATAGCTAGTATAAAATTAACAGATAAGGAAATGAAACGTAGGGTAGATGCTCTGTATGACATAGGACAGGGTATCACTCATAAGTTTGAAACTGATAGCAGCACAGCGTATGTCAAGACTATTCCTACAGGGGGTAGGATGATGTCGGTTAAGTCCATTGGTGGTAAGAATTTGGTATTTAATCAAATGTATAAAAAATTTGACTATGTTAGCGGAGGCACACTTAATTGCAAACCGATTTTTAAATCGCATAAATACTTACTTCGAGTAGACTATAATGTTTCAGAAAATACAAGGGTATATCTATATTTCAGAGATGCTCATTATACGGGGGAGACTAATAGGCAGATAGTTAAGGACGTAGCTGCTGGTAGTGGAAAAATATCATGGATTACAAGCCCGTTAGGCGAGCATAGCGATGGCGGTGATTTCGGAGTATTTCGCCTTGTGACTGATTCTGATGGTAACCAGAAATTAGACACATCGCCGTTCAGTAATTATGAAATTTTTGATTTAACCCAAATGTTTGGTATAGGTAACGAACCCACAAGCGTGGAAGAATTTGAAGCCATATTCCCTAATAACTATTACCAGTATAACGCTGGTGAGATTATAACTGCAGATACAGAGAGCGTCGTTGAGCAGGGAAAGAATTTGTGGGACGAAGTATGGGGAATTGGTTCGATTAACTCATCTAGCGGCAATGACGAAGGAGGTACTGCATCCATATATTCAAAAAACTATATACCAATTATTCCAAACTCAACTTATATCTTCGTATTCGCAGGTAGTATCGAATTTGAAAATGTGAAAACCAGATTTTATGACCATAGCAAGAACTACATCGGCTATAACGACAACAACGGGCAAACTGTTTACCCAAACAGAGCGTTTATAACCCCATTAAACGCAGCCTATGTGCGTTTCACACTTCCGCCAGGATATGGTAATGTTTACAAAAATGATATAGCATTGATAGCTGGTAGCTCGGGAACCTACGCCCCCTACCACCGCAACGAACACCCAATCCCCGAAGCCATCAAAGCATTGCCTGGCTACGGCATTGAGGGGAATGTGACAGACTATGAGGCTAAGACCTATACACAGAACAACACTATTGACGGAACGGCAATCAAAGCGTTAGATACCCCAATCGTCACCGACATTTCAACCCTGATACCAGATGACTTCCTGCGAAATATCGAGGTCGAAGCACTGGGTAGCGTGACGTTCAAAAACAGCAATGGTGACGATTATAGAATACCCGTTCCGTCAGAAGAAGAGTATATCGTGAAGCTGAGTGAAGTGGGAGGTAACGTATGACGGAATTACAAAAGAAAATGGCTGAGAAGTTAGGGCTATCCACCGAAGATTTTGAAAAACCTACAGTGACCGAGCAGGACAAAATAATGGCACAAGTGCTATACACAGCTGCTATGACAGGCACGCTGATAGGTGAGGAGGGCGAGTGATGTATTACAGCATTATTAAACGTTTCTATGATCTGGGCGTGTATTCGCTGGCAAAGGTCAAAGATTTTGTCAAGGCAGGCGTTATTAGTCCGGAGCAGTTCAAAGAAATCACAAAGGAGGTATACCATGAAGCAGAAGTTAGCGAAACTCATTGATGTAAAGTCCATTGTAACGCTGTTCTTGACAGCGGTGTTTTGTGTGCTGGCACTTCGCCGCACGATTTCAGCAGAGCAGTTCATCACGGTGTTTACGGTGGTGATCTCGTTCTATTTCGGCACGCAGTCAGCCAAAAGAAAGTCAGGTGATGACGAGTGACGGAAGCAATTATCGTTGCACTGATAACAGCGGCTTCGGCGGTAGTGTGTCAGCTCGTTATAGCATCTAACAGTCGTAAGACTATGCAACAGGCGCAGTATGATAGCCAAAAACTCATTGAGTACAAGATAGACAAGCTGTCTGAGCGTGTGGACAAGCACAATTCCGTTATCGCACGGACGTACAAGCTGGAGCAGGACTATGCTTTGATTGATGAGAAAATCAAGGTGGCTAATCATAGAATTGACGATTTGGAAAGGAAGTAATTTTTATGGCAAAGACATTCAAGGGTATTGACGTTTCACAGTATCAGCAGAACATTGACTTCAAGAAGGTCAAGGCTTCGGGGGTCGATTTCGTTATCATTCGTGCAGGCTATGGCAAGTACGCTAATCAGAAAGACCCATATTTCGAGAGGCACTACAAGGCTGCTAAAGCGGCAGGGCTGAAAGTCGGTGCTTACTGGTACAGCTATGCGGCGAGCGTCGAGGACGCAAAGGCAGAGGCTCAGACCTGTATCAACGCTATCAAGGGCAAAACGTTTGAGTATCCGATATACTTCGACCTTGAAGAGCGTTCACAGTTCGCAAAGGGCAGAGCATTTTGCAACAGCCTTGTCAAGACTTTCTGCAATGCACTTGAACACGCAGGCTACTGGGCAGGACTGTATATCAGCCGTTCGCCTTTACAGCAGTACATATCTGCCTCTGTTGCCAAGAGATATGCTTTGTGGGTCGCTGAGTACGGTTCACGCTGCAACTTTAGCGGCACTTATGGTATGTGGCAGTACAGTTCTACTGGCAGAGTCAGCGGTATCAGCGGCAATGTTGATATGGACATCTGCTATGTGGACTATCCTGCGAAGATCAAGGCGGCAGGGCTGAACGGCTTCAAGAAGCAGGCTATCAGACCGACTAGCAAGCCGACTACAAGCTCCACCAAGAAGACAGTGACGTACACTGTGAAGCGTGGGGACTCGCTCTCTGCTATCGCTAAGAGGTACAAGACCACTGTTGCGAAGCTTGTCAAGGACAATGGTATCAAGAATCCGAACATTATTTATGCAGGGCAGAAAATAAAAATCAAGTAGGTAAAATTTCAGCCGACTCGGACTTTTTATGGGTCTGAGGCGGCTGTTTTTTTGTTTAGTATATAAGAACAATCGTGTAAAAATCGTGTATAAAAAAGAAAACCACCGTATTTACGGTGGTTTTCTTATGCTTGGCGGAGAAGGAGGGATTCGAACCCTCGATGAGCTATTAACCCATACACGAGTTCCAGTCGTGCGCCATAAACCGGGCTAGGCGACTTCTCCAGTTTATCATTTTTTATATGTGTCACACTATCTAAGCGACTTTAATATTATACCATATGATCTTTTACTTGTCAAGACATTTTTGAAACTTTTTTGTTCTTTTCTTATTCAGAATTACTGTGTAAAAAAAGTTTTCTCTGCGATGCTTTATTAAGAATATTCTGAAAAGTTTTCATTTTATTTTCTATATGAACATGTTACCGAAAATTTTCGCAATCTCGAAAACGATTAAGCAAATCATTTAGTTGATTTATAACAAATTTAATCAAATATATGTATTGGTAATATTGAAAAAAGCTTAATAATTTTACCACAAAAATAAAAAAGTCTTTAAAAAGTTTACGAAAATTCACAAAATGCCTTTGACAACTCGAGGCAAATGTGGTATAATGTTTGAATGATTGTAGGGTGCAGTGCGTCTAAATGCAACATTATAGAGAAGGTGAGACATTTTGGGAAGAAAACGCATTGGAGTGATATTGTCTGAGGCAGAAAGCTATTATCAGGAAAGATTGCTGAGAGGCGTAATGACAAAGGCTTTTCAGCTTGACTATGATGTGCTTATCTTCACAAGCTTTGTCAAAGAGTCATTCTTAAAAGCAGTGTCTGTTGGAGAAATGCAGATATATGACGTTATAAATTATGATAAGCTCGATGGCGTTATCGTTTTGGCAGATACATTAAAAATGCCTGGGCTTTTTGACAAAATATGCAGGGATATAGATGAGAAATGTCATGTTCCTGTGGTTTTTATAGATGGAGGCTATAAGGACTATGAAAGTATTTATACCCGTGACGAAATACCCTTTATGCAATTGACAGAACATCTTATCGAGGTCCATGGATGCAGGAAGATACTTTTTTTGAGCGGTCCGCTGGAGACTGCCACCACTCGTGAACGGCTTGCGGGATATAAGCGTGCCCTTGAAAAGCATGGCATAGAGTATGATCCGGACTTTGTCTGCTTTGACGGAGGCTTCTGGTATGATAAAGCGGCAGAGGTGGCAAATAATATCATCTATGGCAGACGTAAAAAGCCTGACGCTATCGTTTGCTGTGGAGATTATATGGCTATAGGCGTTGTACATGAATATCAGAAAAACGGTTTGAGCGTGCCTGAGGATATGATAGTTGCAGGTTATGACGCAATAGACGAGGCTATCCATTGCGTGCCAGCTATAACCTCGTGCTCACCGCCGATCTTTGAAACTGGCGTGAACGCAGTAATGACCATTGAGGCAAGGATCAAAGGCGTTGAACCTCAGGGCCTTATAGAGGACGGCGGCAAGGTGGAGATAGGTGCTTCCTGCGGCTGTCATGAGGATTATAGCTATACAAAGCGTGATCTTTTATCATCTCAGAACAAGATGAATTATCATGACTTTTTGGACAGCAGTATGACCGATATAATGGCTTGCTCTAAAGATCCCGATGATCTGATGGCCAGGATACAATATTTTCTCTATCTTATCATTGGTCATGAGAGGTATTATCTCTGCCTTAATGAGGATTGCCTCGGAGAGCATGAGATAGTCGGTGAGATCTCAACTGTTCCAAAGGAATATACAGAAAATATGGTGCTTTATATAAGAAACGTTGACGGCAAAAGCAGAACTCTTCATGATCCTTTTGAACTCAAAGAGATATTTCCTGATCTGGATGAAGAACGAGAAAGCCCTCGTGCATTCTTTATCACCCCGGTACATTTTATAGATCGGTGCTATGGCTATGCTGTATTGTCTTACGGTGACGAAATAAAATCGATAGATATCACTTATCGTAATTGGACAAATCATGTAAGCAATGCTCTGGAATCAATGCGGATACGAAACTCCATAGCTAATCTTGCAGTCCGTGACGCTATGACAGGTGTTTATTCGAGAATAGGCATTGAGAAAAATATCCAGTTTGTTGTTGACAGAATGTCAAATCCGAAAAATAAGGCTTTTATCGCTGTCTGCGATCTGGACTGTCTTAAAAAGATAAATGATAATTTTGGCCATAACTGCGGTGATATTGCAATAAAAGCGATCGCAGACGCAGTTTTGGCTTCGACAAAAAATAACGAGATATGCGCAAGGATAGGCGGCGATGAGTTTGTGGTGATAGGCTGTAACGACTATAACGACAACTATCCTGAACGATTTTCTGCAAGGGTCAACGACCGTCTTAGGGTATATAACAAGTTTGCAGGTAACGAGTTTGAGGTCAGCGTTAGTATAGGCGGTATTTGTAAACATATAACAGATGTCCACGAGCTTGAAGATATGTTTACACAGGCGGATAAGATAATGTACGCAAGTAAATTGGAAAGACATAAAAACAGGAAATAGCAATAGATAAAATATCAGTGCATTACAACGGACGGTCAGTGATCGTCCGTTTTTGCGTGTGAGAGACACATATCCACTTGACTTATAGGCTTAAATGTAGTATAATGTAAAAGTTAAGGCGGTTTTCTGCCTGTTAGTAAGACGATTTTTTCGGAAAGGAAATGGATAATAAAATGGCTAAAGCTAAAAAAATAACGGCTGCTCTTACTGCCGCATTGCTTTGTACTGCGAGCCTTACCGCTTGCTCGGACACAAGCTATGTGATGACAGCAGGTGACAGCAAGATAAACGCAGGTATCTACATTTATAATGAGCTTACAGAAATGTCATATCAAATGACGATGATGTATTATCAGAAAGGCATCAAAAAGGACTATTTCGATCAGAAGGTAGACGGAAAGGCATTTGACGAGTATCTTTCAGATTATGCTCTCACTGCAACTAAGGAGTATGCGGCTGTAGTTGACAAGTTCAACGAGCTTGGACTTACTCTTTCAGATGAGGATATAAAGTCCATTAATGACAGCATAAGCAGCACATGGGATTCTCAGGGCGAGTTTTACGAGTCAGAGGGTATCTCAAAGGAATCTGTAAAGCTTGCACTCAAAGGCTCTAAAATGAGAGAAGAGCTTTTTGATCACTACTATGCAGAGGGCGGCGAGGAAGCCGTTTCAGACGATGAAATGGTGAAGTATCTTGATGATAACTACCTGAGATATAAATCCATTTCCTTTGCAAAAACTAAAGCATCAACTGATTCTTCATCATCAGCCACCGATTCTTCTACAGACTCAGCAGACGCTGCAAATGAGGAAGCCAAGGCAAAAAGAGATGAGTTCCTTGAAAAGGCTCAGGGAGTTTCGTTTGACGATTTCGACAGCATTATAGACGAGTACAACGACTACGTTGCTTCAAAGAAAGCCTCAGATTCAAGCTCCGCTGCTGACAGCGATTCATCAGCCTCAGACAGCTCAACAGCGTCAGACGACACATCTTCCGTATCAGACATCGACACAAGTTCTACAGCTTCCGACGATACATCTTCTGTATCTGACAGCACAGCAGAATCAAGCTCTACTGCAGACAGTGACTCGTCAACAGACAGCTCATCATCAGAGTCAGACCCATATGCAAATGAGAAAATGGCGAACTATGGTGCAATGGACGATTCACAGAAAGACACTACAAACGGCAAGATACTCAAAGAAGTAAGCGGTATGAGCACAGACGTTGCAACAGCTTATGAGGACGATAACGCATATTACATTCTTATCAAGGGCGATGTTAAGGGCAGAGATACAGAATATGCCAAGGACAATCATGAAGATCTTCTGAAAGAAATGAAGAGCGATGAATTTCAGAAGAAATTAACAAGCTGGGTAGAAAAGCTTGACATCAAGGTAAACAACAAGGCCATAAAGCGTTACACACCGAAAGTGGTCTACGATAAGCAGACAGAGTATTACAGCAAGAACAATAATTCATAGCAGATAAAATTACCGCCGCAACCGAGTTTGGTTGCGGCGG
>OGPK01000189.1_pt1 | contig 71946 bp, 66 predicted proteins | sample 1552921 | NCBI WGS metagenome assembly OGPK01 (sample SAMEA2580264, study PRJEB22360) | human gut metagenome | biome: human gut; feature: human-associated habitat; material: faeces | place: Denmark | collected 2008/2010 | reverse complement strand
TGTGGGTCGGAGATAATCCGTACGGTATAGAGGGCGGAATGCATTACTTCGATAAAGATGGCAAGATGCTGGTAGTCTGATAAACAATCGTTCAAAATAATTTTTGCGGGGCTTTGCGGTTTCAATAAGTCCCGCTTGAGGTTTTTATGAGTATAGAGACGCTGATAGTGACAATTGATAGGATAGATGGAAATCTTGTAGAAAAAATGAATGTTCAGACTGATGCAGTTGTAGGTAATCAGTGTGTTGAAAACTCGGTCTGGGACTTCTATAAAAATGGCAGAAAAGCTGTATTTTACAACACCACGGAACGCGGAGTTGGCAAAAACAGAAATGTTGTTTTGAAAAATGCTCAGGCTGATATCTGCGTTTTTGGTGATGATGATATGACTTTTCTTGATGGGTATCCAGAGACGGCTTATAAGGCTTTCTCGGAGTGCCCAGACGGAGATGTTATCATATTTAATTTGGTTGAAAAAGAGCCAAGACGTTATATAAACCGAAAAAAGAAAAGAATACATAAATATAACTATGCAAAATATGGAGCCGCACGTATGGCGATACGTCGTCAAAATATAATTGATTCTGGGATATCTTTTAGCACAGAATTCGGCGGTGGAAGCGTATATGGCGCTGGTGAGGATACGATATTTCTTAAAGATTGTCTTGACCGGGGGCTGAAAGTTTTTGCCGTGCCTTATGCGCTCGCGGAAATAAATCAACAGGCGACTTCCACATGGTTCAGTGGTTATAATGAGAAGTATTTCTTTGACAGTGGGGCTTTGTATGCACGACTTTACCCGCATTTATGGGAACTGTTTTGTGTGCGCTTTTTGCTTCGACACAGGAAAAAATATAAAGGCAGCATCAGTTTTGGTACGGCTTTTAAATCAATGTATATTGGCGCGAAAGAATACAATGCGAAAAGGAGAACTGTAGTTGAGATTTAGTATTATAGTTCCTGCTTATAATGCCGCAGATTTTCTTTGCGGTTGTATTATGTCCGTGATGAATCAGACCTTAGGTGATTGGGAGTTGATTATTGTCGATGACGGCTCAACCGACGAAAGCGGTATTTTGGCCGATCGTTTTGCTGCTAAAGATGGGCGCATAAAGGTCTTTCATCAGGAAAACAAAGGTCAGCTTTTTGCAAGACGGTGTGGTATAGCAAATTCTAAAGGGAATTATTTGATCTTTCTCGATAGCGATGATGAATTGACCCATAACTGTCTAAAAACTATCGATGCTGCCGTGTGCGAAAGCAATGCCGATATCATTCTTTATGTCGGCAAGATAATCTGCGACGATTTGGAGACGGACAAGTATATAGAAAATATCAGCACAGAAAAATGCATAATACCAACTGATGCGCTTAAACGCAATTTGATATCTTCAAATGATTTAAATTCTTTATGTTTAAAAGCATTCAGGCGAGATTTGTTTGATGGAGACGATACGGATTATTCGGCGTTTAGCGGGACACACTACGGCGAGGATAAGGCACAGCTTTTCTATCCTGTAACCAACGCTGCGTCTGTTTATTATATTCCGGATTATCTGTATAAATATAATTATCGGGCTGATAGCGTTGTTCATAATTTTGACATGAACTCAGCCTCTGCAAGGCTCGCGAACGAGATGTTCTCACTAATGTATGAATATATGGAAAAGTGGAATATGACAGATTGCGCCTGCAAAAGGGCTGCGGCGGTGTATTATCTGAGAACCTTTCTTTCGGCTTATTATGGGCTTCGAAAGACAATGGCGGCTCGCGGAAAACTCAAGCAGTTCAGAGTATATAACTGGATGGAACATGTCAACAAAAGTGCTTTTCGCTATTGTATGAGCTGTGAACTTAGCATAAAGGAAAAAATGAAATTGTTGGTGGCAGTGATTGGTTTGTGATTTTAGGGGTACGTGATTGCATGTGAAAAAAATTAGAATGAAAAAAGCCGAACTTAATATCGCAACAACGTTAATAAATCAGCTTGTCATGACGGCTTGCGGAATAGTTGTGCCGGGAATTTTTATCAATGCCTTCGGATCTGAAGCATACGGAATATCGGTCTCGGTCACACAGTTTTTGTCATATATAACCCTACTTGAAAGCGGAGTCGGCGGCGTTGCGAGGGCGATGCTTTACGGGCCGCTTGCACGCGGCGACGAACGGGGAGTCAGTTCTGTTTATTATGCTGTGAACAGATTTTTTAGTTATATCGCCGTTGCTTTCGCGGCTTACAGTGTAGTGGTCGGCTTGCTGTATCCGAAGCTTGCGCATGTTACGATATTTTCGGGAACATATATTTTTTTTCTTGTTCTTGTTATCGGTATGTCTACCCTTGCAAAATATATGGGCGGGCTTGCAAATCTCACATTGATTACTGCAGATCAAAGACAGTATGTAAACAATGTTATATCTATCGGAATAACGATAGTGAATACGCTGTCAATATTAATTTTAACCAAACTAGGTTGTGGTCTGCTGATAGTAAAACTTGGCAGCAGCATTATTTTTGTTATACGGCCGTTGCTGTATATGCTCTATGTCAAAAAACATTACAGCTTGAGCAAAGCGGAAAGTAAAAAAACAAAGCTTGAACAAAAGTGGACGGGAATTGGGCAGCATCTTGCATATTTTCTGCATACAAATACTGATATAGTGCTGTTGACGTTGTTTGCTAACACTCGCTTAGTTGCCGTGTATTCTGTTTATAACCTTATAATAAGCAGCGTCAGAGCAATAACCGAATCTTTTTCTGGTGGAATGGAGGCTGTGCTTGGCGAGAAGATAGCTAACGGTGAGACTGATGGACTCAAAAAGTCCTACATTAAATATAAAACACTGATAACCGCGGTTTCATTTGGCCTTTTCAGTTGTGCGGGCATATTGATTGTTTCGTTTGTTAGATTATATACAAAGGGAGTGACGGACGCGGATTATATTCAACCAGCTTTTTCGTTTGTACTTATGCTGGCTGAGACCGTTAATTGTATAGTGCTTCCGTGTTCGAGTCTTCCGGTTGCGGCCAACTGCCTCAGGCAGACACGATGGGGGGCTTATGGAGAGGCTGTAATAAATATAGTGCTATCATGCGTTCTTATACGATGGAATCCGCTTTTGGGTGTAGCGATTGGAACATTAGCAGCTACACTGTTCAGAGGAATTTTTTATATGACATATTCGTCAAAGAAAATTCTGCATGTTCCGGCACGAACAGTTATTACAAAATTCTTTGTCGTAGTGGTGGGCTTGTGTATTGTTGTGATGACTGGAAGATATATTATAGCGCCGCTTAAAATCGAAAACTATTTTCAATGGGTGTTGTGTGGTACAATTGTGTTTGCAACAGTATGTTTGCCAACAGCTTTTTTTGCGAGCCTGCAAATGAAGCATTTTGGAAGAGAAAAAAATGACGAAAGGTATTTTTATAAAAATAGATCCGGAACAGAAAAATGAGCAGAAAGCATATATTGATTGTAAATAATAATATGTACATTGGTGGGGTGCAGAAAGCACTTGAAAATTTGCTTTGGGAAATACACTCTGATTATGATATTACACTGCTCCTGCTTTATAGGGGTGGTGATCTTTTGAAGAAAATCCCACATGACATAGATATAATCGAGGCAGTAACACCGTTTCGGTATCTTGGAATGTCGAAATACGATGCTCATGGGATAAAAAACAAGTTGCTTAGACTTTTCTTTGCTGTATTTACACGTGTATTTGGAATGGAAAAAACAATTAGATTTATGGGACTGACACAGAAAAAAATACACGGATATGATACTGCTATATCATTTTTGCATAGCGGAAGAGAAAAAGCGTTCTACGGCGGATGTAATGAATTTGTGTTGGATTTTGTTGAAGCAGAGCAGAAGATAGCTTTTGTTCACTGCGATTTTGAAAAAATTGGTGCATCGTCTGAGAAAAATAGAAAAATATACAATAGGTTTGATAGAATAGCAACATGCTCTGATGGATGCAGAAGATCATTTCTTAAGTGCTTTCCAGAACTTTCACAAAAAACTTATGTTGTCAAAAATTGCCAGAATTATGGGGAAATAAGGCGTATGGCACAGGTGTGTTCGGAGAAGTTTGAAGAAAGCGAATTTAATATTCTAACAGTTGCCAGATTCGGAAAGGAAAAAGGAATATCAAGGGCAGTGAGAGCATTTGCTGGGATATGCAATGCTGAAAAAACTATTAGATACTACATAATCGGCGATGGTGCAGAACGGCGAGATGTAGAATTATTGATATCCAATACTGTGCCAGTTGGCTCAGTTACATTGCTCGGAGAAAAAGAAAACCCTTACGGATATATGGCTAAAGCAGATATTTTGCTGCTTCCGTCAATTTCAGAAGCAGCGCCTATGGTAATAAACGAGTCGGCATGTCTTGGAACGCCGGTACTCTCTACCGATACATCTTCCGCGGTTGAGATGATTTGCGAAACCGGGTTCGGCTGGGTTTGTGAAAACTCAGAAGACGGAATAAGAAAAGAGATTTTGAGACTTGCTGGGTCTCGAAACGAAGTGAAGTGCAAGAGGGAGTTCCTTCGTACTCAAAGATTTGACAATGCCGTAGCAATTAAACAATTTTCGGAGTTGATAAGTCAAGATGATAAAACAACAGATTGAAAAAGAAAAGAAAGCTACAATTTCGGATAATAAATATATTGTTGCTGCGCTTGGTTGTATATCACTTTCTGCACTCATATGTTTGAGCCAGATAACCACCAATATGGTACTTATAGCGACATCCTTTGTAGGTTTGCTCGCCATATGTGTGTGGGCGTGTATGAAAGGAATAATATTTCCAATTCTGCTATATCTTCTTCCATGGAGTCCACTGATGAAGTTCTACAAAGGTGGCATATCTTTTTTTACTATTATGCTGCTAGTTGTGAGCTTAGTATCACTGATAAAAAATAGAATGTCAATAAAAATGTATCAAATAGTATTGACGGCGCTGATGGCAATTTCAACTGCTATAGCTAAAATAATACAGGAAAATGAGATAACATACTCATATCTATTTTTCTTTGTGATGCTTTTGATTTTCCCATGTATAACAAAATTTATCAACAGTAATTCATTTAATGAAACGACAATTTTTTTTGCTTTGGGAATAATTACTGCAGCATTGTCTGCACAACAGCTTGTTGTGTTTCATAATATAGCGCAGTATATTACTATTGATTCATATTTGACGATAACTCGGCTTTCAGGATATTACGGGGATCCGAATTTCTATTCTGCACATATCACCGCTTGTCTTGCCGGAATTTTGATGTTGTTGAGTCAAGAAAAGGATAGAATGAAACAAACAGTACTTATTATCGCTACAGTTTTTCTCATTTACTGCGGAATGCTTTCTGCGTCAAAGATGTTTGTTATTGTTCTGGCGTGCCTCTTCTTGTTCTGGATACCGGTCCTCATGGAGAAAGGTGGAAGAGGAAATGCAAGAGTGAGAATGCTTGTCGGACTCATTTGCGCAGGGATAATATTCATTTCTTCATCGATGTTTAAAAAATTGCTGCAAATAATCGATGACAGATTTTCTTATGCGGCAAATGTTTCTCAGCTAACAACGGGACGGACTGACATCTGGAAAAACTATATAAATGAATTTTTAGAAAATATAGATATTACACTGTTGGGAGAAGGATACTCCACTGTTATAGTAGATGGACGAGCTTCCCACAATACGGTTATACAGGGGGTTTTTCAGTTCGGATTAATAGGACTTCCTCTGATTGCAGCATGGATGTATTTCTTTATTAAGAGTATATTAAAATCGGAGAAAAACACAAAAACGGATTGGAAATGTATAGCCTTGATGGCCGTTGGTGTGGCTTTACCATGGATGAGTTTGGATATACTTTTTTTTGATGAGTTCTTTCTTCTCCCCCTTTATGCTGCGCTTGGCGTTATATATATGTCTGAGTGTAATACTAAAAATAAGTTGTTAGCAGATACTTCTTTATATTAATATCGATACCTTCTTTAAACTCCTACATATAGCAAACCGCTGACCCAAGTGTCACCACGCAGGTGCTTGAGGTCGGCGGTTTGTCATATATAACAGTTATTTATATATCTTCTGAGAATTCCGCAATGACTGCGAGGAAAACTTCCCCGTAGCGCTGGGATTTTGCCTGGCCGACTCCGGAGACCTCCATGAATTCGTCCCGGTTTTTCGGCTTTATGCGGCACATATCCATAAGCGTTGCGTCGCTGAAAACGACATACGCCGGTACGCTCTGCCGCATGGCGAGGCTCCTGCGCAGCTCCTTGAGAGCGATGAGCAGCTTTTCGTCCGCAGGGGACAGAGCCGCACTTTTTGCCGACGAAGCCTTCTTTTTCTGCGGGATTTCGAGCATCATGCGCAAAGTCTCGCTGCCCGTTAAGACGCCGCGGCTTTTCGGCGTGAGTCTCAATATGGAGTATTCGTCGCCCTCGGCTGTCATATATCCGTTTTCGCAGAGGTGTTCGATGATATCGCGCAGCCGCTTTTCGGTGCAGTCCGCCATTATGCCGTAGGTCGATTGGCGGCTGAGCCCGGCGGAAATCAGCCGCTCGTTTTTGCTCCCGCGCAGGACATCGCAAATTACTTTTTTGCCGTATCGCTGACCCGTCCGTGCGACGCATGACATTATCTTCTGCGCGTCAACCGTGATATCCGTGTTCTCGTGATTCGAGAGGCAGTTGGAGCACTTTTCGCACCGCTCGGGGCCCTTGTCGCCGAAATATTCGAGTATGAATTTGCGCAGACATTTGTGTGTCGTGCAGTAAAAAGTCATCTGCTTGAGCCGCGCTCTGTCGCGCCGTCTGACCTCTTCCTGCTCATCCTCGGTGAGGTCGGGGTTCGGCTCGGAGTTGTTTATTAAGAACTGATTCGTCCGCACATCCTTTGCGCTGTAGAGCAGAATACAGTCCGCACTCCTGCCGTCGCGCCCGGCGCGTCCCGCCTCCTGATAGTAGCTCTCCATATTCTTCGGCATGTTGTAGTGGATGACGAACGAGACATTCGATTTGTCGATTCCCATGCCGAAGGCGTTTGTGGCGACCATTATCGCCGCGCGTCATAGACAAAATCGTCCTGGTTGCGTCTGCGCTCATCCTCATCCAGCCCGGCGTGGTAGCGCGTCACGGCGAATCCGTTCTTCTGAAGCAGTTCGCAAACTTCTTTGACCGCCTTGCGCGTCGAACAATAAACTATGCCGGATTCACTCTTTCGCTCTTTTATCAGCTTCATCAGCGCGATCGATTTGTTCTTCGGCTGCATGACAGAAAAGAACAGGTTCGGTCGGTCGAAGTCCGTTGTGACAACGAGCGGGGAGACGAGCCTGAGCAGAGTTTTTATATCATCTCTGACGGCTCCCGTGGCGGTAGCGGTAAACGCGCCGACAACGGGACGAGAGTTAAGAGCGTCGATAAAATCGGGTATTTTCAGATAGCTCGGGCGAAAATCCTGACCCCATTGCGAGACGCAGTGCGCCTCGTCGACCGCGACCATGGATATGTTGAGATTACGGCATATTTCGAGAAAAGCGGGCGCACAGAGCCGCTCCGGCGCGACATAAATTATTTTATATTTGCCGTTCTTCGTGTTTTGCAGCACTTTCAGATACTGCGCGTGGGTCAGTGAGCTGTTTATATATGCGGCGGCGACGCCCCCCGACTGGACGAGCGCGCTGACCTGATCTTTCATCAGCGAGATGAGCGGGGAGACGACAATAGTGATGCCGTCGAACATGAGAGCCGGCACCTGATAGCATATCGATTTCCCGGCGCCCGTGGGCATGATGCCGAGAACATCGCGCCCGCCGAGCAGGCTGTCCGTTATTCTGCCCTGCCCCTCGCGGAAAGAATCGTGGCCGAAATATTCTTTTAATACGCTGAGCTTGTCCCTCACCGTTTGCACCTCAACAGAAATATTTATAAAATTAATTATACTCTGCGGCGCGAAAAACATCAAGAAAATAAAAATAACGGCGGGCGAAAAATCGCCGACCGCCTGAAATATTTATAACGCAGCGTTATCAATCAAATAACCAAAAGACGGAATTCTTTCCGTTATTTATACGCCGCTCTGCCTGCAAAATGCCGCCTGCGGGTGCACAAAACGGAGATAATCCGACCGCAGGGGAAAGACGATGCACAAAAGGTGGAAAAAAGGCATCCCCGGCTTTTGCGGACAGGCTTATGGCGGTCCCCATCAACGATTAATAACGCTGCGTTAATAATTAAAGTATATCATTGAAAAATATATTTTGCAATGTCGATCTTTGCCAAAAAGCCGCAGACAAAACGGGCGTAATATAGCCCGAACATGCAAAAGCAGCCGCGCGGGCGACTGCTTTGCTTTAAATCTGATTTATTCCGCGACTTTCATCGTCAGTTCGAGTATGCGTCTGACGCTCGTCTCAAGGCCGGCGCGGGTTATCTTGCCGTTTTCAAAAGCGGCTTTCAACTCCTCGGGCTCGCCGTCGCCCATCTTGACATCGTTGCCGGCGAGAACCTCGTCGGAGTGGCTGCTATGGACACCCCAGTCCGTTGTGACCATGCCCTTGAAGCCCCACTCGTTGCGGAGTATCTCGGTGAGCAATTCGTAGCTCACCGAAGTGTGGCAGCCGTTGATGAGATTGTAGGAGGACATAATTGTCCACGGGTCAGCCTCTTTGACGCATATCTCGAAGCCGCGCAGATATATCTCCCTGAGCGCGCGCTCGGAAACTCTGGAATCGCATTCAAAGCGGTTCGACTCCCTGTTGTTGCAGGCGAAGTGCTTTGCCGATGCGGCGATTTTCTGCGACTGGATGCCGCGCACATCGGCGGCGCAGCACTTTCCGGCGAGGAGGGGATCCTCGGAGAAATACTCGAAGTTTCGCCCGCACAGGGGATTGCGGTGAATGTTCATCGCGGGCGCGAGCCATACGCCTAGATTGTTTTCTCGCAACTCCGCGCCGCCTGCCGCGCCGACTTCTTCAATGAGCTCCGTGTTCCATGTGCACGCGAGAAGCGTTGCGCAGGGCCATGCCGTTGTGGGCACGCCCGTTGAAGCGTTGAGGCGCAGACCCGCAGGCCCGTCAGCAGTCGGAACGGGCGGCACATCGAGGCGTTTCATGCCGCCGAACGCGCCTGTGTTGCAGACTCCGGGCTGATTCTGATGCCCGCCGACAAAGTCGATAAGCTCGTCGACGGTGAACTGTTTTATGAATTCGTCGAGCGTTATATTTTCGCCGACTTCGTCGAACATGATTGTATCTTTGGGCGCGGTTGCTTCGATAGAAGTATGCGTGCCGCGTGTGTAAACGGGTTCGCCCGTCGGGAGATTTTCAAAGCTGCCGTCCGCGAGCAGACGCTTTTCGAGCTTGAACGGTCTGCAGAGCGACTTTGATTCTTTTGTGATTATATCTTCGCTCAGCACGAAGTCGTAGCGGAGCTTTTCAGTCGCTCTGACGGAATTTCCGAGGTAAAATGAATATGTGCCTTTTTCGAGCACGAATGCTGATTTCTTTATCTTGCCGAGATCGTCGAAGCTCGCCATGTCGCCGATATCAAAGCTCAGCGCGATTGCCTCTGATTCGCCGGGGGAGAGCAGCTTCGTCTTTTTGAACGCGGCGAGCTCTTTTGCGGGCTTGCCGAGCTTGCCTTGCGGCGCGCTGTAATAGAGCTGAACGACCTCTTTGCCGGGCACTTTGCCGATGTTTTTGACCGTCACCGCGGCGACTATCTTTCCGTCGCTCTCGCCGCAGAATGCGCCGCTGAACTCGAAATCGGTATAAGAGAGACCGAAGCCGAACGGATAGCGAACTTTTTCGGCGGCGCCGGGAATCGTCTCGAAATAGCGGTAGCCAACATATATATCATCGAAATAATCGAGATGCTCGAAGCCTGTCAGAAACTCCTGCGCGTTCTGATATGAGTCGTAGGAGTCGGGGATAGTGTCCGCCAATTTGCCGGAGGGGTTGACATCGCCGCAGATAATGTCTGCAATCGCCATGCCGCCCTCGAGTCCGCCCTGCCAGCCGGAGATTATCGCGCCGACTTTTTCATTGTCCGCGAAATACTCGCAGTCAACGACTGCGCCGGAGTTGAGGACTATGACCGTGTTCGGGAACGCCGCAGTGACGCGGTCGATGAGGCTCTTCTCCGTGTCCGAAAGGTAGTAGTCGCCGGGGATAGCCTTTCTGTCCACGCCCTCTGCGGAGAAGCGGCTGAGGGTTATTATCGCGATATCCGCGTTCGCGGCTGCCTCCGTTATGAGCTCGTCGGGCATATGCGCCTCGGCAACATGCATGCTCGCGAATGTGTCGTAGATTATATCGTCTTTCTCTTTGCAGAAGGACATGGCGTTGACCTTGTCCCATATCTTTTCGATCTGGGCGCGGGTCGGGATGCGCTTGCTCGCCTCCTTGACGTATTCTTTGTAGAACTCGACGGTCGGCTTGAACACGCTGACCTTGCCCTCGGCTTCCTTCTGACTGAATCCGTCATAGACATTGCGGATGTAGGCGCAGAAAACGTCGCCGCTTCCGCCGCCGCCCTTTATGTATTCGATAGTCGCCTTGCCGAAGAGTGCGACTCTTGTTCCGCGCGTGAGCGGCAGAGTGTGAAGCCTGTTTTTGAGCAGTACCATACCCTCGCCGGCGGCCTTTCTCGAGAGCGCGGCGTGCTCGGGCGAACCCGTGACCTTTCTGCCGTCCGTGCCGAGCGGGATGCAGGGCTGATATCTGAATCTTGCGTATTTGTCCATAGCTGTTCTCCGTCCTTTATTTGAATTTATTTAAGCTCACCTTGTGTTATTCTGTCGATGAAAATGCATTCCGACTCATACGAATCCGGCTTGTTTTCGTCTATTATAATCAGTCTGCCGCCGCGTTTGTCGCCGTAGGAGTGGTAGCCCGCGCCTGGGCTCTGAACGAGCTTTATGCCGTCGACTTCCATTGTGAATGTGTTCACATGGTCGTGGCCGAAGAATGCGGCGACTATATCGCCCGTTCTCTTCCAGCTCTCGAATTCGTCTCCGTTTTCGAGCGGCGGGCATGGGGATTCGTGAATCTCGCCCTCGAGCAGTGCGCCGTCCGGGACGGAGTAGTGCTGCGCGCCGAGGCTGTATTCGCCATCCGGGTCTTTCTTGAGTTTTTTGTATTCCTGAATGACGGGGATATGCTGAAACAGCAGAGAGGGCACGGCTTTTCCGCCGTTCTGCGCCTTGAGTTCGGCGGCGCGTCTTTCGTACCATGCTATCTGATCTTTTTTTACAAAGCCGTATCCGGCGTCGTCTATAACATTGAACTCATCGTCCCTGACATAGTCGCCCGAGTCGATGCACCAGATGTTCCAGGCGATATGCTTGCCGTCGGAAGACAAAATAGGCAAACTGCAATTCGCGCAGCCGGAGACATCCTCGTCGTTCATCGTGCTCCTGAAATTCTCGTATTCTGCGTATATGCAGATCTGATTCTCTTTCGCGAGAAACGGCAAATTGGGCTGAGCCTCGGCGTCGTGGTTGCCGAAAACTATGGCGAGCGGGATATTTTTCTCCGCAATCGGCGCGACTATCTTTTTGATAGTATTATACATATATTCATATGTGAACTCCTGCCAGTAGCCGCTGATGTTGTCGCCGCCGAAAACGACAAGATCGGGATTAGCAATTTCGATGCATCGGCGAATGACATTTATCGTCTCTTTGCTCTTGTTTATCGGTATCTGTTTGTCCTCCTCATCGTCCATCTCCGGGTCGATCTCGTGGACATCAGTCAGATGCAGAATGCGGAATTTTCCGTCCGCGCCGAAGCGCAGGGGAGCCTGCTTTTCTTTTATATATTTCTTTGAATCCGGCAGCCCTTTTGCCATGCTGTTCCCTCCGATATTTGATACTGAAATTATATACTTGCTTCGACACTGTGTCAATAATTGTGTTGCATTCGCGATTCTGCGTTGTTTACTGTGCATAATTTAAAAAGTCCGTTTTTGGCAAAAGTGCATATTGCGAAAAGCAGAACGCGGTGATATAATTTAATTAATAACGAGGGTTTTTTAATTGGCGAATGAGGGGCGCAAATTATGAAAAAGACACTTGATTCATCCGTAGTCAAGCTGACTAATTACCGTTCGGTTTGGGGCTATATACATAAGAATAAGCAGGCGACTATTCCGCAGATATCAAAGGACATAGGCCTCAGCCTGCCGACGGTTACCCGTGCCGTCGATTACGGTGTCGCAGAGGGCATTATCGAACCGGACGGAGTTATTGGCGCGGAGCGCGGCCGTAAGGCGCAGGTCTATAAGCTGAATGCGGATCGTATGCATATACTATATATGTATATCGACTCGGATGTTATTTTGTTCAGAAAATCCGACTTTAGAACCCGTACCATCAAAAGCGGTGAGGTTCCCATATGCGATGACAATGTGCTTTCAAAGCTCGATGAGCTAATAGAGACGAGCATGGAGGCTGACCCGCTGATAAGGATAGCCGTAATAGCTGTAACGGGCATTGTCAAAGACGGTATGATTTTGGACTCCGCCATGCTTCCGTCGCTAAACGGCGTGAACATTGTTGAGCATATAAACGAAAAGTTCTGCATTTCCGCCGTGGCGGAAAACGATCTCCATGCGGCGGCTCATGTTGCGCTCAATTATTCGGACTGTGAAGATAATGTTGCGCTGTTTTATGCCTACGGAAAGTTCAACAGCGGCTCGGCGATAATCGTTAACGGCAAGGTGCTTTGCGGCGCTTCGGGCGCGGCGGGTGAGCTGGAGAATGTGCCGCTCAGCGTTTTAAAGGCGGATGCCGATCGCATAGAATTTTGCAGCGAGCAGTTAAGAGTTATGATTTCGCTTATAAATCCCGATAAGGTCGTTATCTATGAGCTTATCGACGGTTTAGATACGTCCAAGCTCATATCTACGACGAAGAAGAAGCTAAAGCCTTATCTTGTTCCGGAGTTCAAGACTCGCGAGAACTTTTTTGAGGACTGCTTCCTCGGACTCAGATTTATATTGAGGATAAAGATAGAAAAAGATATGCAGGAACAGCTTGATTTATAGAAACGCAGTAAAGAGGGGAGTAGGCTTCCCTCTGTGCTTTAAACGAATTAATAACGCTATGTTAATAATTATTAACAAACGCTTAATTACAAATAAATAAGCAATTAAGGAAATTTATAACCTTTTTATAAATTAATTTCAAGGCAGAGGAGGAGAAACCCAAAAGAGATATGAGTTAACAGACCCGTTTTAAAAACGAAAGGAGAACAAGTTATGAAAGCATTAAAAAAGACATTCAGCATTATACTTTGCCTGTGCATGATAATGTCCGTTATGGCGGCAGGACTCAATGCCTTTGCGCAGGAGGAAGAGACCGTAGCGCTTGAGGGCGCTGTCAGTGAAGCGGCTGCTCTTGCCGCATCCGATCCTACGGATGAAAAACCCGATGTTGACGCTATGGAGCGCACAAAAGTCAAGTACCCCATCGGCGCTTCCAAGAAGTCAGTCAACAGATCTATCGGCAGAGTTGAAGATATTCTTTTCACCATTTTGAAGGTTCCCGAGGGCGGAGTTCCCCAGATACTCAACGAGAAGGTATACACCAATGAAGCCGTAGCTCTCGTTGCCAAGAAGCTGTTCCCGCTTGTCGGCGGACTTAGTAGCCTTGTTGCAAAGGGACCCAAGGACCTCGCCTCCAAGCTGGACAAGGAGACTTGCGCGGGCGCCATTGCGGCTCTTAATGCCGCTGCGGCTACGCTCGGCGAGGACGGCAAGCCCGTAGGCAAGCTTGACGCATGGCAGTATCTCACTGTTGTTGACGGCGACTTCGGTTTCGCCAACGGCGACAAGGAGGGCTTCCTCGACGCTGTTGCGTCGCTGTTCAGACCCCTTTCGGTTATGACTGCCGTTGTTTCCTTTGAGAACACCAGCAGCATTATCTATGGTCCGCAGATGGGCATATATGAGGATCTCATCCCCATCTTTGAGGCTCTCGGCATAAAGGAGTTTATGACCTCCGACGAGTACACCGCATATGTTAAGAAGGGTGCCAACACCAACGAGAAGATGGATCGCCGTATCCGCGGCATCATCACTCCCATATTCACTCTTGTTGACGCAGTTGCCTCTGCGGAATCCCCGGTCGACGAGGTTCTGAAGCTTCTCCCGAATCTTGCCTCCGCTATTGACACGGGACTTATCGACACTCAGATACACAGTATGCTGGGCAAAATCAGCTTGGGTATCGGCAACAGCGTTAAGGTTGACCTCACCACCGGCGGCGTATACGATATGATCGCCCCCAAGCTCAAGGACATCGAGCTCCAGGCCGCCAAGGTTGACGAAAACGGCGAGGAGACCGCCCCCGCGGTCACTCTTACAATAAACCTTGACAAGGAGAAGTTTGCGGCTGCAATAAAGGATATCGCCGCCTGCGGAGTCTTCACCGCAAAAGAGAGCGCAGCCAAGACCAGAAACTGGTTTGTCGGCATCGAAGGCGACTCGGCGGATGCGTTTGTCGTTCTGTTCAGATATCTCCATTCCGAGCTTACCGAGGAGAACAACGCTGTGGCGATAAAGACCGCTGTTGCAGCTCTCGACATGAACGCCTCGCAGAAAATTGTTGTCAATTTCCTCGTTTCCTCCGTGCTCTCGTCCTCTGCTGACGGAGCGCTCAGAACCATAGTTGCTCTTCTTCCGCTTGCAAAGACCGGCGTGAAGATAGCAGCCCGCTTCGGCGCGTTTGATAAATAAGCTTTAATTTGCAAAACACAATTTCATAAAAGCAAGGAGCGGCGGAGCGTCATAAGGCGTTCCGCCGTTCCGTTGTCAATCACAAATCAAATTGTTAAATCAACTAAAAATAAAGCTGTTTTTTCGGCATTTCGTACAGGCCGCCGCTCTTGTTTTTTATTTCTTGTTATGTTAAAATCAATTCGTATGAAATACATTTTTGGAGGTCTTTCTATGAAAAAATGGCGAGTAGGTATTATCGGTGTCGGCGGAATATTCAACGGCGCTCACCGCGAGCACTATCTTAAAGACGATCGACTTGAGGTTGTCGCGCTCTGCGACATAATCGAGGAGAGGGCGGTTGAGTGCCGCGACGGGTTTTTCCCCGACGCGAAGGTATATACCGATTTTAACGAGCTGCTCAAGGATGAGACGATAGACTCTGTCGATATCTGCACCCCGAACTATCTCCACTCGATAATCGCGGTTGCCGCTTTCAAGGCGGGCAAGCACGTTTTCTGCGAGAAGCCGGACGCTGTCAATGTCGAAGAGGTCATGAAGATGAATGACGCCGCTAAGGCTGCGGGCAAGACGCTCATGGTCATGAGAAACAACCGCTTCACCGACGCGTCTAAGCTTGCGAAGAAGTTTATTGACGACGGCAAAATGGGCGAGATATACTGCGGACGCTGCGGCTGGCAGAGGAGACGCGGAATTCCCGGCAAGGGCGGCTGGTTCACCACCAAGGCGCAGTCCGGCGGCGGCCCGCTCATTGACCTCGGCGTTCACATGATAGACCTTGCGATATGGCTCATGGGCAGCCCGACTCCAGTCGCCGTGACCGGCAGCACATACTGCAAGTTTGCCGACAACGACGTCAGCGACTCCGTGAACTCCGACTTCGGCGACAAGGTCGAGGACGGCACGTTTGACGTTGAGGATCTTGCGATGGGCACTATCCGCTTCGATAACGGGGCGCAGCTCCAGATAGAGTTCAGCTGGGCGTCGAACGTCAAGAAAGAGACACGCTTTGTCGAGCTTCGCGGCACGAAGGCGGGACTCAATTGGCAGGACGGCGAGGTCGAATTCTACACCGAGGAATACGGCAAGTGCCTCGATGTTATCCCGACTAACTACGCTACCGACAGAGAGCACGCGAGAAACCTCAGGCACTTCTACGATGTGGTTATTGAGGGCGCCGAGCCGTGCTTCAAGCCGCAGCAGGGAATTGATATGATAAAGATTCTCTGCGCAGTTTACGAATCCGCAAGGACGGGCAGAGAAGTAGTGCTTTAATAGATATTCAATGAAAGTCTCCCCGCATCTCAGCGTGCGGGGAGTTTTTTACGCCGATAAAGTTTTTGCTTATTATAGGGGTCGTCGGGGTCGCCGACCCCTACAAGAGCGCGTAGTGTATATTATGTGGTAATATATTCTGTCCCGAGCTATTTAATGGTGCTCAGTATTCGGTCTTTGCTCAATAAACAAGAGCGGGTAAAGTGCATTTAAAAACGCAAAACGATAAACCAAAAGGTCACAATCCGCATTGCCTGCAAATTGTGACCTTTTTTATTTGCTGTTTTGTCTGCGCCGAGAATTATTTCTTCGACTTCTTGTCGTATCTTCCGCCGAGCTTTTCTTCGGCTTCGGCGCGGGTTATTTTGCCGCTATTGCAGTCCGCCATGGTCTGAACATCCTTGTCGGTGAGCTTATAGCGAGTCCAGATGATGTACGCTATAGCGTAGCCGATTGCGGTGCACATAACATAGATGAACCACAGAACCGCCTTCGCGTGGTCTGTCTGAGTGACACCCTGGAGGTCTGCGAAGTTCTGCGCGCCCTCAACAGAGACCCAGCCGGTGGACTTGAGGCCGAGTATGAACATACCGAGCGCGCCGGAGACGGCTGCGGTGAGCTTGCACATGAAGGTCTGAATCGCAAAGGTGATGCCCTTTGCTTCGATGCCGGAGGTGAATTTGCCGAACTCCGCGCAGTCGGGCGTGAACATGAAGAGCATGACGCCGAGAATAGCCATGGGTACCGCGCGCAGTATCGAGATGATGATGAAGCCTATCATCGAGTTGTAGCCGATGAGCCACATGACAACGCTTAAAATAACGGTAGCCAAGGTGCAGACTCTGAACAGCTTCATCTTGTCAAATTTTCTGACCATGTGGGGCACGAGGAACGAGAATATCGCCGCGGGAACAAGGCTCAGAGCCTGAACGACGAGTGAGAACTGCGAGTTGTTAAAGAGATAGAACGAGACGAAAAGGTTGAGCGAGCCGGAGACGTTGGCGCTCGAATAGAAGAAATAGCCTATGTAATAGATGAGCAGATACTTGTTCTGAACAAGGTAGCTGAACATCTTCTTGAGCGTGAAATCCTCATCCCTGTCTCCGCCGAAGCGCTCCTCAAGCTTGAAGCAGGCGGGGATCATCGTGATAATTGCGAACACGGCGCAGATTATTGCGACTACCGTGTAGTTGAGCTTGACCTGCTCGCCGACGAGGACGGTGCCGAGAATGAGCGCAACGCCCGAGCCCACGCCCGCCCAAATCTGCTTATAGGATATAATGCTGTTTCTTTCGTCAATGTTTTCGCTCATCGAGGTGATGATACCGAATATCGGCACGTCGCAGAGGGTGTAAGCGGTATCCCAGAGTATATATGAAACAGCGAGCCAGATGAGCTTCGCGTTTTCGCTGAAGTTATTGGGTATGGCGAAGAGCATGACCGTAGTCAGCGGGATAAATACAAGCGATATCCTGAGCCACGGGACAAACTTCTTGCCGCTCTTGAATTTTACTTTGTCGAACAGCACGCCGAAAATAGCGTCGTTGACCGCGTCCCATACCTTGACCGCGAGCATGATTCCCGCGGTTTTGACAAGTCCGCCGATAGAGAGCATGAGATAAGTGGTCAGGAAAGAGGCGACGAGGTTATATATCGCGTTCTGTCCGCAGAAGTAGAGATAGTAGCTCAGTCTCTCCTTCGGTTTTGTAGACCAGCCCTTCGGGGTGGATGTGATTTTTTTGATAAGATTCGACATTTTTTGTAACCCCTCCGTTTTTTGTGGATTTCATATTGAAAATCCGTTTTCAGTCAAATAATACTGTACCATATTTACAATAATCAGTCAATGAAAATTTAATTCTAAACACCCGATTTCTTGAACGCCGGGGTGTAAAAATGTATAATAACCGAAAGCGCGGAGGATGATAACATGATTTTTAAAAGACTGACAAATTCAGAAGATAAAATATATGAAAAAGCGATGGAGCTTTCCTATATATGAACAGCGGCTGCCCGAGATGCGCGGACGCGGCTACGGCGCGCAGACACTCTCCTTCTCGGCGAGCGCAAAAGACGGTCATTCTCGAAATCGACCCGCCGAATGACGAAGTATCCGCCCGCCGCAAGGCTTTTTATGAGCGCGCCGGGTACAGAGCCAATCCGTTCGAGCATATCCACCCGCCGTATCACAGCGAATATAAGGGCCACAGGCTCGTTGTCATGACCTGCCCGACGGCGATAAGCGAGAATGAATATAAGAATTTTAACAGCTATCTTGAAAATGTGGTTATGAAAAAATAACATCACGGGGATTTTTTGTCATTTTAAACAAACAACGACAAATTTTTTTGTCATGTTAGGCTGAAATTCCGTGTTTACTTTTGACATCGGCTCTGCTAAAATGACCTTGAAAAAGGGGGCGGAGCAATGAAAGAAATAACCAACAAACCCGTGCCGCGACAATATGAGGAGCGGTTCGAAGAATTGACCCGCGGCGAAGAGGTTTTATTTATCGTCGTGGGTGACCTTGATTTAAAAGGCAAATATGCGGATTCAATGCTCGTTTTCACAAAAAACGGGCTTATTGCCTTTGACAGAAGCTTTGACGGCGGCGTGTGCAGCATCGCCTATAATGAAATGGAGTCGGCGGATGTCAAGCGGCTCTACGGCAACGCGCTGTTTCGAGTCAGATTTTCAAACGGAAAGAGAAAGCCGCTCATGCGCTTTTCTTATGCCGCCGCCGAGGTTGCGGACGCAGGCGCGGTGTTCGTGAACTCGTTGAAAGAACACGGCTATTCCGACGAGGATGCGGAGGTCGTGAAGTCCGTCTATCTCAAGCAGCGCTCTTTCTGCCCGAAGTGCGGACGCAAATTGCCCTCGCCCGATGCCGAGTGCCTCAACTGCTCCGGCAAGCGCAAGCTCATCACAAAATTTTCGGGCTATGTCAAGCCCGAAACAAAGCCGCTGATAGTGTGCATGATTCTCTCCGTGCTCACAACGGCGTTCTCGCTCGTCCCGCCGTATATCACAAAGATAATGGTCGACGATGTTATCCCGCAGAAATCGTCAAAACGGCTTATGGCGGTTATTTTGCTTCTGCTCGGGGTGTACGTTCTTCAGTATGTGATAAACGGCTTTCGGGCGTATAAGCTCAGAATATCCGGCGACAGGATAGTCTTAAATCTCAAGAAAGATATATATGAAAAGGCGCAGTATCTGCCGATGAGCTTCTATGACAGGATATCGACAGGCTCCGTCATAAACCGCGTCAACTCCGACGCGACGGTGATACAGAATTTTATAATGAAGATAACCCAGGAGGCGGTCATTCAGGCGTTTACGCTCGTGGGGCTGATAGTCATAATGTTTATGATGAGCTGGCGGCTGGCGCTCTTTTCGCTCATTCCCGTGCCGATAGTCGTGTTTGTCGGCAAGCGGTTCGGCAAGGTGCTCGGACCCAAATATATGCGCATGTGGCGGCGCTCCGCGGCGATCTCTTCGATGCTCGCCGACACGATACCGAGCGTGCGAGTGATAAAAGCGTTCACGAATGAGCGAAAGACGGTCAAACGCTTCAATGCCTACTGCGACGAGTGGTTCAAGGAGGACAAAAAAGCCGCCGTGCCCTCTGCGGTGTTCCCGTCGGTGATAACATTCCTCGTGACCTGCGGAACGCTCGTCATATGGTTCATGGGCGGTAAGCTCGTCATCTCCGGCAGCAGTGAAGTCTCGCTCGGTCTGCTCGTGTCGTTCATCTCATATGCGAGCATGTTCTATAACCCGGTCAACTTCTTTGCGAATATCGGCGACACATATCAAAATACATTAGCGTCCGCCGAAAAGATACTCGATATCCTCGATGCCGAGCCCGAGCACGATTTCGGTCAGGGAAAAGAACTCAAGCGCATGGAGGGCAAGATTGAATTCAAGAATGTCAACTTTGCGTTCGACCGCTCGAAGAAAGTCCTCTCAAACATAAATCTGACTATAGAGCCGGGCGACATAGTCGGCATAGTCGGAACAACGGGCTCCGGCAAATCGACGCTGATAAATCTGCTGATGCGCTACTATGACGAATACGACGGCGAGATACTCGTCGACGGAATAAACATCAGGGACATCGACCTGAGATATTACAGAAACTCGATCGGCTTCGTCCAGCAGGAGCCGCTGATGTTCAGAGACACGATATATAATAATATCGCCTACGGCAGCGCGGATGTCCATGTTGAGCAGGTGCTCCACGCGGCGGAGGTCGCGAACGCGGACGGCTTCATCCGCCGCATGCCCGATGCATACGACACCATGCTCGGCGAGCGCGGAGTCGGACTCTCCGGCGGCGAGAAGCAGCGCGTATCTATAGCCCGCGCGGTGCTCAAAAACCCGAGCATACTCATCTTCGACGAGGCGACGGCGGCGGTCGATTCCGAGACCGAAAATCTTATTCAGGGCGCGATAGAGAGGCTGATATCCGGGCGCACAACGCTCATGATCGCCCACCGTCTTTCAACTTTGCGCAAGGCGAACAAGATAGTTGTCGTCGACCACGGCGAGATAATCGAATGCGGCACTCCCGAAGAACTCATGGCGCTCAAGGGCAAGTACTACAAACTCATTGAGATCCAGTCCATGGGCGAACAGCTTCAGAAGAAAAAAGCCGCCGAGAATTTTGAATAAGGGGGGAGCGCAATGCCGAGATATATTGACGGACCGGAAGTGAAATTCACTCGCCGGGACGGGATTTTCGTCGATGCCGAGTTTTACTCAGGCGAGAAGTTCGAGGGACTCGAACTGCACAGAATGTTCCCCATAACCGGACTCAGCAGATACATTTCGCTGATCGACAGCGAGGGCGAGGAGATAGCGGTGATAAGAAACATCGACAATCTTCTGCCGGAGTCGAAAGAGGCTGTCGAGCAGTGCCTCGACGAATACTATATGATCCCGCGGATAAAGCGATTCATAAAGATGCGCGAAAAATTCCTTATCTGGATGTGGACGGTCGAGACGGACAGGGGAATATGCACTTTTGAGATAAGAAATCATCTCACGGCGGTAAAGCCGCTCTATGACGGGCGCATATTAATAAAAGCCGCGAACGACAACAGGTACGAGATACCCGATGTCCGCAAGCTCGACAAGAAGAGCCGCAAGATGATAGATCCGAAAATTTAATGAGGAGAATGAATATAATGAAACTTTTGATAGCTATTGTTAATAATGATGACAGCGCGGTTGTTTCCTCGGCTCTGACGAAGGAAGGCTACACGGTGACGAAACTCTCGACCACGGGCGGATTCCTCATGGTCGGCAACACGACTTTCCTCATCGGCGCGGACGACGACAAGGTTGCAAAGGCAAAGGAGATAATCAAAGAGTATTCGCAGCGCAGGATGCACACTGCCGCATCTACCGCCGCATTCGGCAGCGGACTCGCCGAGGGCGATCTCGGTTCGGAGGTCGCGGTTGGCGGAGCTATTGTGTTTGTGCTCGATGTTGAGAGCGTCGAAAAATACTGATAGGGGAGAATGAAATGAGCTTCACTGTCAATATCTACTACACCGGCAAAAAACGGCAGCGCAAAAGAGTTTGCACGCGAAATGACGGAGAGCGGGCTTGTGAATAAAATAAGAGCCGAAGAGGGGAACGAGAGATACGAATATTTCTTTCCGCTTGACGACCCGGAGACCGTGCTTTTGATAGACAGATGGCGCGATCAGCAGGCGCTCGATGCCCACCACAAGTCCGAGATGATGGAAGAGATAGCGGCACTGCGCAAAAAATACGCCCTGCGCATGCGCGTAGAGCGATATACGGAACTTTAATAAACGCCCTCCGTTCAAGATGAAAAGACTTTGCGTGAATTGGGACTTGTCGCAGAAATCTATTTAGGCGCCCCTGTAAGGGGAGCTGGCTCGGCGTAAGCCGAGACTGAGAGGTTAGCCCGCCCTGCTTAAAATAATAAGTATATGTGCACGATATCGCTACAGCTGTTTATTGCGATATTTATACTCGCAAAGCCGTTTCGCTGCCTATCCATCCATCAAACTATAAAGAATGACCGACCGCAGCATTTTTTTGCTGCGGTCGGTCATTGTTCTGCGAACGCTGCCTTTTGGCGTGGTTCGCTCGGTTCGGATGCTTTGGCGGTGCGTTTATCCCGCGTAGAAGAAATCGTCTATCATCTCCTCCACATGGACGGGGGAGACATCGTTGCGCTCGAGCATGGAGACAAAGTCCCTCAGCTTTTTTCTGCTGAAAGAGATGTCGGGAAAGCTTGTTGTTTCATTGAGTCCGTTTTCCGTGACGGTCATCACTATGCCATAGGAAATACGGCCGCTCGAGGCGGCTGAACTTTTTCTTGTTTCGGAGGCGCACTGAGCATCGGAGATTGCCGCATATCCGATGTCGTCCGTTTCGCATCCTGCCGGACGGCAGATGCCGTCGGTGATCTCAAATCTTACTTGCCGCATTTGTTCACCCTCAGTTACTACGCTGATTGAGAATAATTATATGTGATTTTGATTCACTTTGCAATAGTTTTTGTAAAGAAATTTTGATTTTTTATGAATTTTTATTGATTTTGTGCAATATTTTATGGTGTTCGACAAGAAAAAACAGGGAAGCGCGGCATATGTCGGCTTCCCTGCTTGATTTTCAGATGTCGAAAATGTTGAGTCCTGTCTGCTCGCTTATGCGCCTGCCCATGTCAATATCGAAAATTTTGATGAACATTTCGCAGGTCGCGCTTATCACCGCTTCGTTGAGGTGACCGCCGATGACGGCGCCTTTTTCGTCCGCGAACGCGGCGTGGAGGTGGAGATAAGGTTCGCCGTCCTTGCGGCTGAGATTGCCGTTTAACGAGACAAGCTCGAGCGGCTGAACAAATGTCAGGCTGTGGTATTTCTGCTCTTCGAGGTCGTATAGCCCGAACACCGCGCGCCCTACCGCTCCGATGGCTGATATCTCGGCAAAGCGGATATCTTCTTCCTTTGCTATCTTCAGCACCGACGCGATTATTTCCTCGCCCGGGTCAAGCCTTACCGCGAGGACATTGCCTGTTTTTACATATTTCATGATATCCCTCCGTCAAATTTTATTCCCGCCGACTCGCGTATGCGCTGCATCGTGCGGCTCACAGAGAGCGCCGTTTCGCGCAGCTCTCTGTATTTTTCTCTGTTGTTTTCCGGCTCTGTTATCAGCTCGTAAAACGCGCGAGCCTCGTTGCCCATGAGTTCATCTTTCGGCGTGTCGCCGCAGATAATGCGGCTCGTCCCGTCGTTCATCACAAGTTCGATATCCGTGAGCTTTGAAATTGAGCCGATTTTTATGCTACCGCGCTCGCCGATTATCTGCGAGCCCGCGTGATCCTGCCCGGTTTTGCAGCTTGTCATTGTTATCGCGGTGTTTTTACTTAGCATCGAGACGGCGGTTGCCGCGTCAGCTCCACTTTCGAGAAATGCCGATACTGCCGAGACGGTTTTCGGCTCGCCGAACAGATCGATTGCAGGATAGACGCAGTAAATGCCGAGATCCATGAGACTGCCCGTAGCCATGGCGGGGTTGAAAATATTCGGCAGCCCGCCGCGAAGATAGGCTGGATATTTTGACGAATACTGCGAAAAATCAAAATGCGCAGTCCAGACCTTGCCGATGTCCCCGAGAGCTTCTCTGAGCGCCGCCCGCACGGGCGAGTGCATATACATTATAGCTTCGATATATATGAGCTTATTTCCGTCCGCAAGCTCACAGAGCTCCGAAAACTCGTCGGGCGTCACTGTTATCGGCTTTTCGCAGATGACATGCTTTCCGCTTTCGAGCATTTTTTTGCTCTGAGTATAATGCAGGGCATTTGGGCTCGCGATATAGACGCACTCGGCAGGGGAGGCGGCGAGCTCGTCGAGCGAGGTGTATACTGTACTTATCCCGTTCTCTTTTGCGAATTTTTCTCCGCGCTCGCGCGAACGCGAATATACGGCGAAGAGTTCAAAATCGGGCGCGAACTTCAACCCGTCGATAAAGCTTTTGACTATCCAGCCCGTGCCGATGACGGCTAATTTCATATTTTTTCCCTGCTTTCTCAGACCCTGCGCGCCATGACCGTGCAGACGCGCAGAGGGAATATGATATCAAATTTGTTCTTTTTGTAGAAATTTATTGCGTTGGTGTTATATGAATCGACCACCAGCATAACGCCCTTGCAGCCGATCTCTCTGAGATGCTCGGTCAGAGCCGCGAACAGGCGGGTGCCTATGCCGCAGTGCTGATAGCCGGGCTTTATATTGATGTGCATATGCGCGGGATAGCTTCTTGCGAATATAGCGGGACCGTTTACGGATGCCCATGATTCAATTATATCTCCTTTTTTACAGCCCTTGACGCGCGGGAGATATTCGGCTTTGAATATGCGCTTGTATTTTTGATAGTCCGGCGCGCAGAAGATATAGCCGACCGCGCTGTCCGTGTCCTCATCGACGGCGATGAAGCAGTGCTCTGCCTCGCGGTCTATATAGTAGTCGCAGAAGGTCGCGAGCAAAAAGCGCATCGACTTTTCTTCGCGCGCGTTGCTGCCCGCCGTGTCAAGGCAGATATTGCGGACATCGTCCCGATATTTTTCGCTGTAATTTGTGATGATTATAGCCATATTTTACTCCTCAAAATCAATGTGGATATGGTTTTCGCCTTCCCAGAGTTCATATTCGCAGTCGCTGCCGTAAGTGAACCACGCCTTTTGCGGAACGGTTACATAGAAGTCCATCTCGCGCTCCGTTCTGACAAACGAGACGGCTATTTCGCCGCGCACCGTCGTTATGTGACCGCTCGCGCGGTTGAGCCCGTCGGGGATCTGCGGAGCGATGACGATTTTTTCATAGCCAGCCGAGTTTTTCTCCTGCGTGATGCCGAGAATGAACGAGAACAGATATCGCGTCACCGCGCCGAACATCGGATGGCTGTGCGAGCGCTCGCCGTCCCAGTTCTCCCAGATGGTCGTCGCGCCCTGCTTTTTCATGTTATAAAACGAGCCTTTGCCCGTTGAAGTCAGCAGATGAAAAGCCGTGTCGGCGCAGCCGCGCTCAAACAGTACGCGGGTGAGGATATCTGTACCGAAAATGCCGGTGTCGAAAGAGTCCGCGGCGTCGTATTTCTTTTTTGTATTGTTGAACGCGCGTTCGCCGCCGAGACCGATATCGATAGCAAAGCTGTTCGCACCCTGCGCATCGCCGATAAACGAGCCGGTCTGCGGGCTGTAATATGCGCTGAGAATAGCCTGCTTCTTTTCTTCTATGCGCTTTTCGAGCATGGCGGCGGTTTCACTTTCGCCGATAGCCTCCGATGCTTCTTTTGTCATCATCATCTGCTTGACATAGAGCGCAGTGTTGACGAACGGCTCGCATATTGTTATTTGTTCGGGCGGGCACCAGTCGCCGAGGCACCAGCCGCCCTCTTCCTCGCGGCAGACGAGACCGCCGGAGCTTCGCGAGTCGAGATAATCAAAATATCGAAGGATCTTCGGCAGATAACGGCGGAAGGTCTCCTTGTCGCCGTATATTTTATACATCTCATACGGCACGACCGCTATCGCGCCGCCCCAGCCTGCGGGGCCTCCGCCGCCGCCCATGAAAGGCGCGGTGTGCTGGACGTGACCGTTTCCGATGCTCTGGCAGTCGGAGATATCTTCGAGCCACTTTTTATAGAATTTCTGCGAATCCAAAAGCATCATCGCCGCTTCACAGCAGAGCTGACCGTCGCCGGTGTAGCCGAGTCGCTCTATATGCGGGCAGTCCGAGGGCACGCCCGAATGCATGTTGCTCAGCTGCGTTCTGATATATGCGTCGTAGAGCCAGTTGAGCATCTCGCTGCCTGACTCGAACGATGAGGTCACGGCGCAGTCCGAGTGGACTACTTCGCAGCGCACGGGCTCGGCGTTGTTCGTCAGCTCGAAATACCGAAAGCCGTGCCAGGTAAACCACGGCATGCACTCTTCGCCCTTTTTCGCGTTGCGATATTCGTCTTTTTGAATCTGCCCGCGGTCGCAGGAATCGAAATTCAGCGTGCCGTCCGGGTTTATTTCCTCGCTGCATCTGACGGTTATATCCGCGCCGTCAACCGTTGCCGCGACAACCGGATAGCCCGAAATATTCTCGCCCATGTCGTATATCGAAACTTCGCCGAGGTCAAAGAGCTTCGCGGGCTTTATTGCGCGCTCCGCTCTGTCCGCCGGGCAGTCCTGAACGAAAAACTGAGTCTCATGCGCCGGGGCTTTGATAACATTTTGAAAGCCGTTGTTCGCCGTCAGCTCGTCTGCAAGGCTCATGTCGTGAACCTCGCCGAAATATATGTTATTTTCGATTATGCGGCTCTGCTTCCATTCAAGGTTCTCATCGGAAACAAAAGTATATTTTTTGCCGCTTTTATTCTCGGCGTCGATTTTATAGCAGAGCTTTATGTCGCCGTATTTTGCGAACCCCTCGGCGCTGCGCTTCTGCTGGGCGAACCAGCCGCAGCCGAGAATGACGCGGATATCATTTTCGCCGTCAATAACAAATTTGGATATGTCATATCTCACGGCGTATGTGCGGTAAGACAGTTCGTCCAGGATAGGATATTCAAACGCCGTCAGATCGCGCTTGCAGTATTGACTGTTGACGGGGACGAATTTGTCCTCGGACACTTCACGCCCGTTTATCCACAGGCGGAAGAAGCCGAGCCCGCAGATGGTTATCTCCGCTTCCTTCGGCTCTTCGATGAAGAAGCCGCCTTTTATAACCGGCGAAGTGCAGCCGCTGTCGCAGGTAACCCATTGCGCATTCCCGAAAAGTTCGCTGAAGTTCATGTTATTTCTCTCCATCAAGTTGAGCTTTTCTGTTTTCGAGCTCTTCCCACTGCATCATGAGTTCAGTCTGCTCGTCGTTGAGCTTGCCGAGCGTTTCCGTCAGCTCCATGACGCGCGCGTAGTCTGCCGCCGCTTCGGGTGTTGACATCTCTTTGTTGGTTTTTGCTATCAGCCCGTCGAGCTCGTTTATCCGCTCTTCGCATTTCTTTATCGCGGTTATCGTGCGGCGCAGCTCGCTCTCGCGCTCCTTGCGGCGCTTGTAGTCCTCGCCGCCCTTGCCCATGGTCTTTGTCGCTTTCGGCTTCTCTGCGCTCTGCTCGGCGATTGTCGCCGCGTAGTCGTCGTAGCCGCCCTCAAAGCTCTCCGCACCGTTCATACCTATCGACAGCACGCGGGTGGATAACTTATTTATAAAATATCTGTCATGGGACACGACGAGCATCGTGCCGCCGAAATCGAGCAGAGCCGATTCGAGCGCCTCGCGCGAGGGAATATCAAGGTGATTCGTCGGCTCGTCGAGCAGCAGGACATTCGCGCCCGAGAGCATCAGCTTCAGGAGAGAAAGCCGCGCTTTTTCGCCGCCGCTCAGAGTCTCTATCTTCTTGAAAACATCGTCCGCGCAGAACAGGAACTGCCCGAGCAGAGTGCGCACGCGCGCCTCGGTGAAATCTCGGTGCAGATTCCAGATTTCGTCAAGGACTGTATTATTGTTGTTGAGCGAGGAGAGCGTCTGGTCGAAATAGCCGACCTGAACGCCTGCGCCGAAGAGATAGGAGCCGGAGTCTGCTTTCTCCTTGCCGATAAGTATTTTTAAAAGAGTCGTCTTTCCGCATCCGTTCGGACCGAGCAAAAACGCGCGGTCGGATCGGCGTATCTGAAACTCGACGCCGCTGAAAAGATGTTTGCTGCCGAATGATTTTGACAGACCCCTGACATTTAGAACTTCGTTGCCCGTCGGCTCGACCTCGCCGAATGAAAAGCCAAGGGTTTTCGCCGAGCGGTCGGGCGCATCGATTTCCGCCAATTTCTTGTCGAGCATCTTCTGCTTGCTGTCTGCGGTTATGAAATGCCGCCAGCGGCGCTGCTGTTCGATTATGCCCTCGAGGCGGTGAACTTCATCCATCTGCCGCTCGTAGTGGCGGCGTTCGATCTCGTCGCGCTCGGTTTTTTGCTCGAGAAAGCGGGAATAGCCGCCGTTGAACATCTCGATTTTACCGTTTTCGAGCAGCATGGTCTTAGTTGTCACCTTGTCGAGAAAATAGCGGTCATGGCTTATAATTACCGCGCTGCCGCGGTAGTCGTTGATGAAGCTTTCGAGCCATTCGAGGCTTGTCAGGTCTATATGGTTCGTCGGCTCGTCGAGCAGAAGCAGATCGGGCGCGCTCAAAAGCAGCTTGCCCAGCGCGAGCTTTGACCGCTGACCGCCCGAGAGCAGGGAGCAGGGGAGAGAGAAGTCGCTCTCCGAGAATCCGAGACCTGTGAGCGCCGAGCGGGTGCGGCTTTTGTAGGTCAGCCCGCCCTCGTCCTCAAACTCGGTGTGCAGTCTGTTCTGCTCGGCGATGAGCGCGTTAATGTCGCCATGTCCCGCTTCGATGAGATCCGCGAGCTCTTCGAGTCGCTTCTCTTTTTTCATAAGAGGCTCGAACACGCTCTCCATCTCGTAATAGACTGTCTTTTGGCTCCCCGCGCAGGCGTGCTGCTCGAGATAGCCTATCTTTATATTTTTGCCGGGATATACCCCGCCCAGGGTCGGTTCAAGCTCGCCGGTGATGAGCTTGAAGAGAGTCGTTTTGCCCGTTGCGTTCGAGCCGATGAAGCCTATCTTATCGCGCTCGCCGACTTCAAAGCTCACGCCGGAAAACAGCGTGCGCTCGCCGAACTCCATATCAAGATTCTGTACGCTTAAAACTGCCATTTGTAATATCAGACCCTTGTTTCAAGGATCTTTGCTTCTCCGTTTATTTTGTAGTCACCGCAGTTTGCGGGAATGAAAATGCTGCCGCCCTTTGAAAATTCAAGAGTCTCGCCCGCGCATTCGAGTGAACCCGAGCCGTCAAGAATAAGAAGTGACACAAAAGATTTTTCGTCCGCAGTGCCGTCAAAAGAGCCGTTAACATCGAAAACGCGCTCCGTAAAGAACGGGCAGGCGACAAGATTCGTAACATTGCCGTCTTTTTTCGGCGTGCAGGGATTTTTGTATACTCCCGTGTGCGTGACATTTACCGCGTCCTCAACATGGAGCTCGCGCGGTTTGCCGTCAAAGCCCAGGCGGCCGTAGTCATATATTCTGTAGGTCGTGTCCGAGTTCTGCTGAACCTCGGCGAGCAGGATGCCCTTGCATATCGCATGGAGCGTGCCGGACTCAATAAAGAAGAAATCTCCCTTTTTGACCGGGACTTTCTTGACATAGTCGGTCAGCGTGCCGTTGGTTATCGACTGCCTGAACTGCTCGCGGGTTATGTCTTTTTCAAAGCCGAGCAGAAGATAAGCGCCCGGTTCGCAGTCGAGGATATACCACGACTCGGTCTTTCCCGCGCCGCTGCCCTTTTTCAGGCAGTAGGCGTCGTCGGGATGAACCTGAACCGAGAGATCCGCCGCGGCGTCGATGAATTTTATCAGCACCGGGAAATCAGAGAATCCCGCGCAGTTTTTGCCGCCGAGCTCCGGGTGTTCGAGATAGACTTCGCGAAGAGACTTCCCCGCAAATTCGCCGTTTGCGACTGTTGAGCTGCCGTTTTTGTGCGCGGACATGACCCACGCCTCGGCGGCGTTTCGCTTGTCTGTGACAACGGAATATTCGTCAATGAGCCTGCGCCCGCCCCAGACGGTTTCCGAGACGAAGGGCGTCAATACCATGGGATAAAGCTTCAAAACACATTCTCCTTTATTATAAACATCCTATATATTTTTGGCGTTCGGGCGAAAAATATCGTCCGGCTGAATTATTTTATCATATTTGTCCCATAATTGCTATACAAATAATACCGGGAGGACGAAAAAATGGTTACTGCTTTCAAATATCTGCTCGGAGGAAAGCTCAAAAAGGCGGACGAAGCTCCGACAAGGGAGGAGCAGCTGCTCGTGGACATAAGAGCGCTCAAAAAGGAGATGGACGCGGCATATCTACGGTTTGAATACGGCGAGGACGACGACTCGGTCGAGGCCGCAATATATGAGCTCGAATCGCTCAAGCGCCGCTACCACAGACTCCTGAAGCTTGCAAAGCAGGAGGGACTTGAAAGCAGCGACATCGCCGTCTGCTACAAACTGGAATGAGGGGATAGCCTTGTCAACGGGAATGAAAACGGTTCTTATAATATTTCTCGCTGCCGCCGCGCTCGCGATAACGGTGTTCGCCGTGACGAACAGGCGCGGCTTTTCGGCGCTGATACTCAACGCGATAGGCGGCGCGGCGGCGCTGTTCGCCGTCAACATCGCGGGGCTTGCGACGGGGATACAGCTCTCCGTCAACCGCTGGTCACTCGGCGCGGGCGCGCTGCTCGGCGTGCCCGGGGTGATCTCGATGCTGGTGCTCAATATCGTTTTCAAATAAATTAAAATGAAGCCGCCCGCAGGCTGAAAAGAGCATTTTTGCGGCGGCTTATAAAAAAATCAATTTTTTTAAAATTATGCTTGACATTCGCGCGGCGTTCATATATAATAGGCTCTGCTGAACGGGAAAGACCGAAAAATTCAGCTCAAATGGACGCTTAGCTCAGCTGGTAGAGCATTCGCTTGACGTGCGAAGGGTCAGCGGTTCGAGTCCGTTAGCGTCCACCAGAAAAGAACGGTAATCGTGATACGATTACCGTTCTTTTCAACTAAATCCACCCTTTCGGGTGGGTGAAATCATCTCGCCTTGCCCAACAGGTTGAAAAATCAGAAAAATTATGGTATGCTGCTGTATCCGCGAAATTTACATACACTGTTACGCATACTAAATACAGAGAGAGGTACATAACATGGGCAACTTTGAATTACTGGCAGATGAGGTCGTATTGTATGAGGGCTCTGCGTCCAGCAATCAGCACAAAGGCAGTCTGCTTATCACACTGACATCACAGAAAATCGTATTGGAGCAAGAAAAGGGCTTATTCAAAAAGACACGCGAACTGGTGGACATTATTGAATTGGCAACCGTCAAATTCTATAATGACGCAGTACAAATCAAGCAGAAAGGGTCTGATGTAGAAGTACAGACCACATCCGGTAATGTAACTTTCACATTCTCCGGTATATTTGAGGCAGGAAAATTCAAAGGCAAAATTGTAGATGCAGCCACCGGAACCACACTGGCAAAACGCGTATCAGATAAGACCAAGGGCGCATTTGACATGGTAGATGAAACCCTGGGACTGGATACCCGCGGCACAATCAAAGGTGTATTGGAACAGGGCGTTAAGGGTGTCATTTTCAACGGCATCGGCAAGAAGAAATAAAAAGATGGCAATACATTCAATCTGTGATTTCTTTTGAACTATGAATTGTTTGTTTTATTGTGGTGTACTTTTGGTCGTTCTTACCCCTGCTTTGCTCCGTTTGGTCGCTCTTTCGCAGAAAACAGGTAAGTATTTTTGATGCTTGCCTGTTTTTTTATTTCTAAACCCCAATACCTAAACTCTAACTATAAAACTGTTCCCTAAAAACATAAAGTGTGATATAATCAGCTCGACTGAAAATACCCGAGAGGAGCGCAAATATGAAAGAACCTATCAGCCCTTATGTTGAGGACAGATATGCCGAAAAGAACGAGTTTATTTCCATGCAGCCCGATATGTCGGAGCTGCCGGATTTTGAAAAGGAGAAGGGAAAGCTCCCCGAGCCCGTGTGGGCGGGACACGACGATGAAATTGCCGCATATTACAAGGCGTGGGAGATAGCCTTCCGCAACCTCGGAAAGCCGACGAAAGAGAGCGGCTTTGTCTCGCCCTATATCGACGCCGCTTTTAACGGTCATATTTTTATGTGGGATTCCTGCTTTATGCTCATGTTCGGAAAATACGGCGACAGCGTCCACTGCTTCCAGAAAACGCTCGACAATTTCTACTGCAAGCAGCACAAGGACGGCTTCATCTGCCGCGAGATAAACGAATTAGACGGCGTTGACCGATTCTATCGCCACGACCCGACGAGCACGGGACCCGAGATAATGGCGTGGTGCGAGTGGCAGTATTACAAGAACTACGGAGACAAAGACAGGCTCAAAAAAGTCTATTATCCGCTGCTCTCGTTCCACCATTGGCTCAAGAATTATCATCGCTGGAAGGACGGGAGCTATTGGTCGAGCGGCTGGGGCTGCGGCATGGATAATCTGCCGCGCTGCGATCTTGAGCTCATCCCCGACTCGGAGGACTGGCAGCTTGAGACTTTCCACCACAGCTATATGTCATGGATAGACGCGACTCTGCAGGCGGCGATGAGCTGCGAATATCTTATTATGATGGCGGAGGAGCTCGGCATCTCTGACGATGTCGACGCACTCAGGGACGAATACGATAATCTCGTCAGGTTCGTCAACGAGAAGATGTGGAGCGAAAAAGACGGGTTCTATTATGACCTCAAGGCGGACGGAAGCTTTCTTGCCGTCAAAACCGTCGCTGCGTTCTGGGCGCTTATCGCAAAAATTGCTCCGCCCGACAGGGTGGACGCGCTCTGCCGTCACCTCGAGGATAAAAATGAATTCAACCGTCCGAACCGCGTCCCCGCGCTCTCCGCGGATCACCCGGACTACAAAGATAACGGCGGCTACTGGAACGGCGGAGTTTGGGCGCCGACCGATTATATGATACTCTGCGGGCTCTCTGCAAACGGAAAAGAGAAGCTTGCAAAAGAGATAGCCGAGTGCTGCTACCAAAACGCCATGGAGGTCTACAGAAAGACCGGCACATTCTGGGAGAACTATGCGCCCGAGACTGCCGACCGCGGCGACCCCGCGCGCGAGGATTTTGTCGGCTGGACGGGCATATTTCCTATAACCGTTTTGATAGAGTACATCCTCGGAATCAGAGTCTCCGCCGAAAAGTCGGAGATAGTCTGGCGCTTGAGCAAGCTCGAAAAGCACGGAATAAAGAAGCTGCCCGTCGGCAGGGATTCGTTCGTCACCCTCATGTGCGAAGAGAGAAAGTCCGAAAATGAGAGACCTGAGATAACCGTCGAGAGCGACAAGCCGATAAAAGTAAAAGTTATCTACGGCGAGGATTGGCAGTTCTCGTTTGATATTTGATGGAGGTATATATGAAACTTAAGGTTGATTTCAAAAACACTGTCGGCAGGATAAAGCCGATGAACGCCGTCAACAACGGCCCCGTGTATACGGACAACGGCGACCAGAATCTCACGAATCTGCCGGACTTCAGGGAGGCGAACATCCCGTTTGCCAGAACGCACGATTCGTCCATATGCTATGACTACGGCGGAGAGCACACGGTCGATATACATAATATATTCACCGATTTCGACGCCGACCCGTATTCGCCCGAATCCTATGACTTCACGCTGACGGATATTTATCTCGGCACGATTATGCGCGCGGGCGCAAAGGTGTTTTACCGCCTTGGCAGTAAGATCGAGCACTGGCCGAAGCACTACGGCATTATGCCGCCGAAGGACTATCAAAAATGGGCGGTCGTCTGCGAGCACATCATAATGCATATGAACGAGGGCTGGGCGGACGGTTATCATATGGGTATTGAATATTGGGAGATATGGAACGAGCCGGACTTCAACGACAAGTGCTGGACGGGAACGCCCGAGGAGTTCTATGACTTTTTTGCAACGGCGGCGAAGTATCTGAAAGCGCGGTTCCCGTCGCTCAAAATCGGCGGACCCGCAGTCTGCGGATACAATGAACAATGGCTCGACGCATTCTTTGAAAAGATGAGAGAAGAAAATGTGCCGATGGACTTCTATTCGTGGCACTGCTACGGGTCGAAGGTAAGCGATTTCACGTCTGATGCGCGCCGACACCGCGCCATGCTCGACCGCCACGGCTACACGGACACCGAGAGCATATTGAACGAGTGGAACTATGTCTGCGGCTGGGGTGGCGACGGCTGGAAGTGCAGCCTTGAAACCGAGGCTTCGCTGAAGGGCGCCGCGTTTATCGCCGCCGTTATGAGCGCCTGCCAGCGTGAAAAAACCGATATGCTCATGTACTATGACGCGCGGGTAAATTCGAGCATGAACGGGCTGTTCATGCGCGGCACGCTGGATAGATTAAAGGGCTATTACTCCGTTAAGGCATGGGGCGAACTGCTCTCGCTTCAAGATGAATGCGCCCTGAGCTGCGATGTGCCGGATATCTATTCCGCCGCCGCGACGGACGGGGAGACTCAGATGCTGCTCGTCACATATTATACCGATGACGCCGCGCCTCTGCCGCGCACATTCAAGGTCGAAACGGGCGAAGACAGGCTATATACCATTTATATGCTTGATGAGGAGCACGACATGGAGCCGTTTGAGACGATAGCCTCGGACAACGGCGAGTTCACTCTGACAATGCGCCCGAACACGGTAGTTGTGATAAAATAAAAATTGATATAAAACAATGCCGCCTGCGTGAAAATGCGGGCGGCATGTTTTATCCCCGACAAAATTCTCTGTTAAATACTAAACTTTGAATTTTTTTCGTTGCTTTAACGGACGTTTTGTGATATTATAAATACATAGGAGTAATTTATAGGAGAATGGGTAGTGATTTTTTAAGGCAGGAGGTGTAGATTCAGAAGCTCTTTTTAGTTGGCGAAGCACAAAAACTACAATGTTTAGAAAAGGAGATTTGTAATGCAAAAAGCATAAAAAATCGTTTCGATTTTTATCAATGCTCATTTTTATATGAGCTGTATGCCGTATGCGGCTCGGGAACTGAGCACGGCTGACACATTCGGCATATATAAAAATTTTGAATAGGAGGTATAACCTTGCCTGATAAGAAACTGCTTTCTCAGGTCAGAGCGATATTCTTTCGTTCGAAAGAGATGATCGTTGTTCTGTCGCTGTTTTTTGCCTCGATAGTCGGCGCAGCGGCATGGCAGATGACAAGGGCGATAAGCACCCTCTGTGACGATGCGGCTCTCGGCGCGCTCGATATACCGCTGAAGTTTTCTCTCGCTTCGTTCGCCGTCTTCTCGTTTTTGTCCTTTGAGATGAGCTACAAGCTCCGCCGATATAAGCTCGACGAGTGCATGAACACGGTAGCTCACGCAAAAAGAAAGATATTTCTGGCGCAGGGTGTGATTTTTGTCGTCATCATCCTGATATTTTTTGCCTTTTTTAATATATGGAGTCTGCTCCTCTTTGTAAAATACAGAAACTTTAACTGTTGGCACGGCAAGTTTATCATCCAGACTGTTCTGAATATGTTGCTGAGCCATTTTTTTGTTCCCTGCTGCGCCGCGGCCATGGGCATGTCGGCGTCGCTGCTTTTCCGCAGAATAAACGGCTGTCTCGGGCTCGTGCTTTTTGTGCTGCTCGGCTCGCCGCTTTCAAATTATCTCGGCGAGATGGTCTATGAATTCAGCCGCAATGTCAGCATAAATATCTTTCCGCTTTTGCGGCTGTTTGATATATTTCCGCCGGCGCTCAACTATCGACCGGTTTATGCGTTCGGCCAGTCTGTTTTGCCATATCGCTGGTTGACGGCGCTTTTCTGGCTGCTGCTCTCCCTTTTTGTGATAAGTCTGAAAACCGGGGAGAGAAACAGACGCTTCCGGGCGGCTCCCGCCGTTTTTGCGTCGCTCGCGCTCGCTTTTCTCGTTGTGTCGCAGCTTCCGGCTTCGAGAGTCATAGTGGGTAGCGACGACCCGAAATATTCCATGGAATATGGCGATAAAGAATACTACTACAAGGCATATGACTTTTATTCCGACGACTATGATGAGGACGGCGCGAACAAAGAGTGGGCGCATTTTGAAAAAGAGTTTGATGTGACCGATTACGACCTGGAAATAAAGGTCGGCAATAATCTGCACGTCAGGGCGGCGATAACCGTTGACAAGCCGAATCTTGAAAAGTACGATTTCACACTCTATCACGGATATAAAATAAGCTCCGTCCGGGACGGCGGCGGAAACAAGCTCCGCTTTGAACAGGACGGAGATCGTTTCACCGTTTTCAATCCGGAGAAAAAGAGCCTTGACAGGATAGTGCTTAAATACAGCGGCTTTTCAACGCAATATTATTCCAATCTTCAGGGCTTGTTCCTGCCGGGATATTTCCCGTATTATCCGCACAGCGGCTCGCTGCCCGTATATAACATGGGAATGGGGGAAATATATCGCTTCGTGCTCGACAAGCCGACCCACTTCAAGGTTAAGGTGAACAGCAGCCAGACGGTATACAGCGGACTTGAGCAGACGGGAAAGAATGAGTTCGAGGGCAGCACGACAGGTGTGACGCTCGTTTCCGGTCTCTACGATTGCTACGAAAAGGACGGAGTGAAGATGGTCTATCCCTATCTTCATTTCTATTGCGGTCAGGAAAAGCAGCGCGCAAAGTTCTTCGACAATTACCGCTCGACCGAGACGCTTCCCGACAACATAAAAACAGTAATAATTATCCCGAGTATCGGAGGCAGTGTAAATTATACCGGTTACTGTCAATTTGACAATTGCCTTGTTTCAACGGAAATACTGCAAATAGACGGAGACTATAAAAGGCTGAATATTGAGCCTTGGAAGTTTGACTTGTATCAAAATTATATGAGCTACACCAAAGGCAATGAGAGCACAAGAAAATTTATGCGCGAAAACGGCAGCGAGGAAGGCTACAGCACATATGATTTCATACAGTATATAAACCGTGTCGGCGAAGAAGAGGCGCTCAAGAGAATGTCAGAGTATCTGAACGATCATAACGACAGACGAACCGCGAGCGAGTTTTACGCCGACGCAGACTGAGGAGGGAATTTTTATGCTTTCACTTTATGCGGTGGACAAGAGCTTCGGCCGCAGCAAAATATTGAAATCGATAGATCTGCAGCTCGATAAAAAAACATACGGACTCCTCGGACCCAACGGCGCGGGCAAGACAACGCTTATGCGCTGCATAACGGGTCTCTATCCGCTGAGCGCCGGGAAAATCGAATTTAACGGCAGCGATATTTCAAAGGACAAAAACTTTCAGAGCCATATAGGCTATCTGCCGCAGAAATTCGGTCTCTATAAGGAACTGACCGCCTTTGAAATGATGGAGATGCTCGCAGACCTCAAGGGCGTCAGTCGCGAAAAAATCGGCGATGAGGCGAAAAAATATATCGAACTTGTCGGTCTTCAGGACAAGCTCGACAAAAAGGTCAAGACCCTTTCGGGAGGCATGATACGCAGGCTGGGCGTGGCTCAGGCTCTGCTCGGCGAGCCGGATATCATTATATTCGACGAGCCGACCGCGGGTCTCGATCCGGAAGAGCGCCTGCGCTTCAAGAATATTGTTTCGAAGCTCGAGGGCGAGCGCACGATAATTATCTCCACGCATATTGTCGAGGACGTTGAAAACCTCTGCGACGAACTTGTGATAATAAACAACGGCACCGTGGCGGCGCAGGGCACATGCGCCGAAATAGAAAATGCCGCCGCAGGCAAGGTCTATGAAATCGAGGATTCAAGGCTCGGCGAGCTTTCGGAGCCGTATTTCATTCAGCGCCAGTTTGAGCGCGATTCAAAGCGGATGACCGCCGTTCTCTCGGCGCAGGCTCAGCCTGCCGCCGCGTCGGTATCTCCGTGCGTTGAGGACGGATACATATGCATAACCAAAAACATATGAGCGCAGTTTTTACGGCTGTGCGACTGTCGTTGAAAAACGTGGGCGCGGTGAGGTTCGTTCCGCTCGTGCTCTTCGATGTTCTCTATCCGATACTGCTCTGCTCCATGTATTTCAACGGCACCGAGCCCGATATGATCGAGGTTTATCTGCTGCAGATGTCGCAGGTGATATTTCCGTTTTTCTCCGCGTGGGATGTCATTTTTGTGCTCAGGGAGTATAACGAATCCGAGGGCAACGAGGTGCTGTTCGTCAACAAAAGGGTGAGCGCAGGCGCTATTTGCGCGGTCATATTCTGCGCGATGCTCCTGAATGTTTCAATCATGATGGCGGCGTCGTGCCTGCTCCTGCCGGATTTTGCCTTTGAATTTGTGCGGATAATCCCCGCCTGCGTGTTCTTCTTCGGAATGTGCAGCTTTATTATCAGCATTTCAAAATCCGCGGCGATAAGTATCCTCGGCGGCGTGCTGTATCTGATAGCAAACTATATGTTCTGCATCAACAGAGAGGTGCCGATGTTCTATATGTCGTTCGGGCTTGTTTCGTCCGAACTGGTGCTTCAAAGCTGCCTGCCTCTGTTCGTTTTGGGTATTGCGCTTGCCGTGGCGGGAAATATCATCAGCAAGAAGAGAACGGTCTATAACTGACCGCAAAGTCAATTCAAAATGCCGTGTCCGGGAGCGGGTAGACCGCTTTTCGGGGGCGGCAAAATTTTTTGCAAATTTTTCCTTGACAGAACAGAAATATAATGCTATGCTATATACATAGAACACCGATGTATAGAAACTCTATGCTAAAAGGAGGACTTTATGTGAATATCCAAAAAGAACTGTCGAAGGGCAGCAGCTCGCTGCTCGTGCTGTCCGTCCTCGGAACAGGGGACATGTACGGCTACCAGATCATCAAGGAGATAGAGCAGCGCAGCGAATTTGTGTTCTCGTTCAAGGAGGGCACGCTCTACCCGATACTCCACGGCTTCGAGCAGGAGGGACTCGTGAAGTCCTATTGGCAGGACGGCGAGCGCGGCAAAAGGCGCAAATATTATCACATCACCGACAGAGGGCTGAAAATGCTCAACAAATCGACCGAGGACTGGCATTCGTATTCGAGCGCAGTCGAAAAGGTGATAAGGAGCGGGTTAGCGCCCTCGGCGGTCTGAGGTAGAGAAAATGGACAAAAGAATAGAAAGCTACCTCGATTCTGTGATTCCCGAAAAGCTCTCGAAAAGGCGGCAGAAGCTTATCCGCGAGGAGCTACGGGATCATATATCCGACCACATCGAATTTTATACCGAGATCGGCTACAGCGAAGATGAGAGCATCCAAAAAGCGCTGGCCGATATGGGCGACGACGGAGGTGTAACCGCAATGGTGAAAAAGGATTTCGAGAAAGTCTACGGCGAAAAAATCTGGATGCCGATATTGGCTTTTGTGCTGACGGCAGCTGTAATAATGATAGCGATGTCTTGCGGCGTGTGGATAGTGTCAGGGGATTCCAAGGGCAGCCCGGAGACGGCTGAGATTTTTGCAAGCTTTGCGATAATACTCGCGTTCTCCTTTGCTTTGGCAGTTGCCTACAGAAAGGAATTTAAGAAAACACTGCTCGCAATAGGCATACCGAATCTGCTCTTCGGCGCAACTCTGTTCTTCAGCGGATATTCTCAGCCCGCGATATATGCGCTCATCAGTGATATCGGGTTCCTGCTCGAAAAAACAACTCCGCTGATTACATATAAATTTGCGAGCGAGCAAGAACTTGTCAATGAATATATTTCTTTTATAGCGGGTATCGTGCTTGATATCGGGCTCGCGTTGGTGTCGCTTATACTGTTTATAAGGCTACGTAAAAAAGGCACGCCGGAGAAAAAGAGCAAAAAAGGTATTATAATAACGGCATCCGTCCTGTGCGCGGCGGCGATAGGCTTGACTTTTATGTACACGGGCACGGAGAAGTTTTACAGGAGCTATAAGTATGTAATGAACGGAAAAAAGTTCGAGACCTCGGACGGGATATGCAAGCATAGCGAAGCGGCGTTCGAATCTATAGACCTCGGCATGGATTATAATGAGGCGGTGCGGAGACTTCGCGTTCAGGGCTATATGCCGTTTGACGAATACCGCAAAACGCAGAGCAGGGAAATGAGCAAGCGTCTTAAATATTCGCTCGGCGAGCTTGAGCTTACGGTTACAGACGAGGGCTATACCGTGTTTATCAATCCGAACATATTCTATGACGACAACGACATTTACGGACGAAACGGCAGCAACGGCTTTGTTTATCTCAAAGCCGATTCCGACGGCTGCGTAGAATCCAAGGGAGTCGGAAGCGGAGCCGCCGTCAAGGATAAATACGGCTATGTCCCGGATCATCATTCCGGCGGAAGCGGCGGAAGAAGCTGTTATCAGAACTTCAAAACAGTCCGCGTCGGAGACAGAAAAGACGAGGTCATGAAAAAGCTTGTCGGAGAAAACGGCGATGTGTTCGCAAAATTCGTGACGCTTAAAAACGGGGAGGAGAACGAATACTGCCGCGTGAGTCATGCGGGCAGAGGTTCGCCGGACGAGATATATTATCCGGTTGTCGCTGAGCTGTGGTTCGAAAACGGAAAACTCAGCGATGCAAAGCTTTATTGTCTCAGCGAGTATGTGTATGGTCGGCAGAGGGTATATGAGCTTGAAAAGTAAAAAAATCGCATAAAATATCATGCGAATCGGTGGAAAATTAAATGAGTTTAAAAAGCCTACCCAACATAAAAATTGGGTAGGCTTTTTTTATCGTGGGAAGTATAAAGGCTTTTGCCGGGTGACGCGAAGGCAGAAGTCGATTATCAAAAATGGTCTTGCCGTATTATTACACGGATTTTTTGACCCCTATCCTGACTCTGCCCTTCTTTGTCTGCGTGAACTCTTCGCCGAGAATCGCTCTGCCCTTGCCGCGCAGAACAATTTTGTCTTTTGGGGAGAGGCGGCGGTCGGCTTTCAATACCTGCTCGTCGTTTACCGTCACCGCGCCCGAGGATATCGCCTGCGCCGCCGCCGAACGCGAGAGCGAGAATATCTCGCCCGCTACTGCGTCGAGCCGCGGCGATGCTACGGTGATGCTCGTTTCCTTTATATTTACCTGCGGCGCGCGGACTTCGCCGAGCGGGATCAATTTCGCTTTCAGCGTCGCGCGTCCCGCGCCGGTCAGGTTCTGAACGATATATTTTGCGGCGTTGGGCAGGGCTATGATGTCGCAGCCGTCGGGCTGAACGCAGATGTCTCCGACGCTCTCGCGCGTAAGTCCCAGCCCCATTACCGCGCCGAGATAGTCCCTGTGACCGATGTCGGAAAATTTGTCCTTCTCTATTCTCACGGCGCTCAGCGGGCAGCCGTCCGCATAGACTGTGAAAATTTCGTTCGGGTCGTCGCTGTCTATATAATCGGGGATGCTGAGCATGACAACTCGCTCCGCTCCCTCGAAGCCGCCCCAGAAGATGAACCTGCCCGCAGTCGAGCGGGCGAGGGCGGCCGCCGCTGAGAGCGAAGCGGAATCGAGAAATTTCGACACCGCCGACGGGATATTTTCTCTTTGAGCCTTTTCGATGTTCTCCGATATGTATGCTCTAAGTATGCTACCTTCCATTTTTGCGCCCCTTTTTCGCTTTCTCGGCTCATTATACCATAAAAATCGCGCGGATAAAAGCGCCTCAAACCCCCTATGTGGAATTCTATGGACAAAATGACCAAAGATCAAATCCACTAAAAGCGAAATAAAAAAATTGTGGGAAATAGATAAAAACAGGCGCTTTTTTACCCGATTATGAAAAAAATCCTTTATTTTACATATTTTTTAGCCCCGTATGTATTGCAATTGAGCGCGCGATTGTGTAAAATGTCTATAGCGCAGTTGTCAAAATGTCTAAAACGGCAGAAGTTGAAATCATTCAGAATAGGGGTAGATATTATGTCAAACAGGCTTTTCCAGGGTGTCATCCATCAGATGCGCGACGCTGTTGACAGAACGATCGGCGTTATTGATGAGACCGGCACCATAATCTCCTGCAGTGAGCTCGGCAAAATAGGCGAGGTTATCTCGAACGCTTCGCAGATTTTTGCGGAGGACGGCGACCGCATCGTTAACGGCTGCACTTACCGCTCGTTCGGCTCTCACATGCAGGCCGAGTATGCTGTTTTCATTGACGGCGAAGATGAGCTTGCAGGCAAATATGCGGATATCTGCTGCGTGGCGCTGAGCAACATCAAGCAGTGCTACGACGAGAAATTCGACAGGGGCAACTTCGTCAAGAACGTTATTCTTGACAACATACTTCCCGGCGACATCGCTATCAAGGCGCGTGAGCTTCGCTTCAACAGCGATGCCGTGCGCACCGTCCTTCTGATAAGGATCACCGAGCACAACGATTCCGCGGCGTTCGACGTTATCCAGAATCTGTTCCCGGACAAGACCAAGGATTTCGTCATCAACATAAACGAAAACGAGATAGCTCTCGTCAAGGAAGTCCGCAGCAACATCGAGACCAAGGATCTCGAAAAGCTCGCGCGCTCCATTTCCGATTCTCTGACAACTGACCTTTATATCCACGCATATGTCGGCATCGGCACGACTGTCACCGGCGTCAAGGAGCTTGCCCGTTCGTTCAAGGAAGCTCAGATAGCCCTCGAGGTCGGCAAGGTGTTCGACACCGAAAAGACCATAGTCAGCTACGACAATCTCGGTATCGCAAGACTTATCTATCAGCTTCCCACGACCCTGTGCGATATGTTCATGCGCGAGGTGTTCAAGCGCGGCTCGATAGACAGCCTCGATCAGGAGACTCTGTTCACCATTCAGCGTTTCTTCGAGAACAACCTCAATGTTTCCGAGACCTCCCGCAAGCTCTTTGTCCACCGCAACACTCTTGTTTACAGACTCGAGAAGATCAAGAAGCTCACCGGCCTTGACCTGCGCGAGTTCGACGATGCTATCGTCTTCAAGGTGGCTCTTATGGTCAAGAAGTATCTCGATGCGAAGCCTGTCAAATACTGATCTGCGGCGTAATTTAAGATCGGTATAAAGTCAAGCGAGGGGGATACCGCTTTATATAGGAGTGAAAACTGTGATTGAATTCAGAGATGTTTCCAAGACCTACGAGAACGGAACACATGCTCTAAACCATGTCAATATCAAGATAAACAAGGGCGAATTCGTCTTTGTCGTCGGCGCGTCCGGCGCCGGAAAAAGCACCTTCCTCAAGCTCATGATGCGTGAGGAAGTGCCCTCGCATGGAAAAGTTATAATCAAAAATCAAGATCTGAGCACCCTTACCCGCAGCGAAATACCCTATTTTCGCCGCGGGTTGGGCATAGTATTCCAGGATTTTCGCCTGATCCCCAAGATGACCGTGTTCGACAACGTGGCGTTCGCCATGCGCGTCACTGGCTCTAAGGAGAACAAGATTCAAAAGCGCGTCCCGTTCGTGCTCGACATAGTCGGGCTGACGGACAAGATGAATTGCTATCCCACCGAGCTCTCCGGCGGCGAGCAGCAGCGCGTGGCTCTTGCCCGCGCCCTTGCGAATAACGCCGATCTTATCATAGCGGACGAGCCGACGGGCAATGTTGACCCGCATATGAGTCTCGAGATAGTCGATCTGCTCATGCGCCTCAACCAGGAGGGCACGACTGTCATCATGGTTACCCATGAGCACAATCTCGTCCGTATGTATGACAAGCGCGTTATCCTGCTCGAAAACGGAACCGTTGCGGCGGACGGCAGAATGAAAAATTCCGCTCACCGCGAGCGCACGCTTGCAAAATCAAGCAGTCTCAACCGACCGGCGGACGGCTTCGCAACGAAGTATCTCGACGACGAGGAAGAAGTTCCGGAGGAGAAATCTGCCGCAAAGGAGCCCGAAAAACTCCCGGAAAAGGCGGAAGAGATAGCTGCCGAGACCGCTGCGGACGATGTCTACAGGCAGGCTCTCGAAAGCATAAGAAAAGAACGTCAAAAAGAGACGACGGGATACGGAAGCGAGTATGACACAACATATTCTTCCGTCTTGGCGGATTATTCGATTTACCTCGAAGACGACGGAGAGGGGGACGAGAGCGATGAAAAATAACGGAAGTCTCGGCTACCTCACCCGCGAGGGAATGAGAAATCTCTATGTAAATCGACTGATGAGTGTAGCGTCGGTCTCCGTGCTGTTCAGCTGCATGGTGATGATTGGCGTTGCGTTCATGATAATGGTCAATATAAATATGTTCATCGGTAATGTCGAGGATCAGAACGTGATAATGGTCTTTGTCGATGACAGCGCGACGAAAGCGGAGGAGGACGAGCTCGGCGCGAGCCTCAGAGGGCTTTCAAATGTCCGCGAATGTACTTTCGTCGGCAAGGACAGCGGTTTTGCCCAGCTCAAGGACGAGATGGGGGATAGCTCCGTGCTCTTCGACGGGCTCGACGAAAACCCGCTTCCCGATGCATACGAAGTCTCGCTCAAAGATACGGATAAGTTTGACGACACGGTCAAGCGCATTTCCGAACTCCCGCATGTTCTCCACATCCGCGAGAACAGGCAGCTTGCAAAGCAACTCGCGGGGCTGAGAAACACTGTCAGCTATGTGAGCGCAGGCATGATAGCGCTGCTGCTCATAGTCTCGCTTTTCATCGTCTCCAACACAATAAGAATAACGATGGACAGCCGCAGGCTCGAAATAAACATCATGAAGAGCGTCGGCGCGACAAGGTGGTTTATCCGATGGCCGTTCATGATCGAGGGCATGATGCTTGGACTTATCTCCGGTGTGCTCGCCCTGCTTGCCGTCTGGGGCATATATGAAATTGCGGGCAGGTCGCTCGTCAAGACTCTCTCCGGCATCGGAATGTCGGGAATCGCTCCGTTCGGCAAATATGCTCTGATACTGCTCGCTGCGTTTATCGTGCTCGGAGTTCTCTCCGGCGCGCTCGGCAGTGCGGTGTCGATAACAAAATATCTCAAAGAAAAGGAGTTCGCGATAGTCGATGAAGAATAAGCGTAACACATGGCTCAGAAGAGCGGCGGCGTTTGTTCTTTGCGCGGCGCTCGTGCTGATGACCGGAATTTTCCCGACAAGGGTTCAGGCGAAGAGCCTCGAGGATCTCAAGCAGGAGTATAATGAACTCGAAAAAGAGATTGAGGCAAACAAGAAAAAGCTTGAAAGCATAAAAAATCAGCAGACCTCGAATACGGAGAAGATGAAACTGCTTTCTTCTCAGGCTGAGGCGATAAGCAGCCAGCTCGATGTCATAAACTCCCAGCTCTCCGTTCTGAATGCGGACATTGCGGACTATGACAGGGAGATAGCGGCGCTCGATAAAAAAATAGACGAAGCTCAGTCGAAGATAGACAAGCTCGACGAGCAGATAGACGCCACGCAGGAGAAGATATCAGAACGCCTGCGCGCCACATATATGGCGGGCTCGTCCTCATGGATTGAAATCCTGCTCGAGTCGGACAGCATCTCATCGCTTCTGCTTCGCATCCAGCTGCTCGCGAGCGTCACGGAGAACGACAACAAGCTCATTTCCCAGCTCGAAAAGCAGACCGAGGAGCTCAACGCCGCCAAGGCGGAGCTCGACGAGGACAAAAAAGCTCTCGAAGAGAAGCGCTCGTCTCTGGTCGAGAAGAAATCCGAACTCGACACTAAAAATAAAGAACTCGCTTCAAAGCAGAACGCATATAACGCGAACTACCGTCAGATATCGGCTCTCATGACCTCGCTCGACAAGAGCAGCGTCGAATATCAGCAGGAGCTTCGGCGGCAGTACAGAAAGCGTGAGGCATTTGAGCGCCAGATAGACAAAATCATCAGCGGCGGCTCCCAGAGCGGCGACGATGACGATGGATTTTATAACGACGGCGAGATGATGTGGCCGGTTCCATATAAGAACTCTTACATCTCCGCGGGCTACGGCTACTACGACCCCGAGGGTGACGGAACCTACACCATGCACCCGGCTATCGACATAGTTGTGCGCGAAAACGGCGTCAATGTCTCCTACGGCAAGAAGATAGTTGCGGCGCAGAGCGGCAAGGTGCTCGTCAGAGGCTATTCCGATGTCGGCGGCAACTATATCACCATCGACCACGGCGACGGATACAGAACATATTACGGCCACTGCTCGAAGATAGTCGCTTCGGCGGGGCAGTATGTTGAAAAAGGCGAGGTCATCGCCTATATGGGCAACACCGGATATGTCACCGGACCGCATGTCCATTTCCAGGTCATGCATGTCAAGAACGGTGCCGTCACAAGGCTCAATCCTCTCGATTTTGTCACGCCTCCGAATTGATCTCAGGCAGGAAGGAACGTGAAAGCAAATGAACAAGAAAATTTCGCTCGGACTTGCAATTGCGCTCATTATTCTGAGTGCGACCGCGACCTTCGCAATAACGATGTCGGTCTCACAGCGTATGTACAACAAGCTGATAACCGACCTTCCCAAGCGCGCGCAGATGTATGATGCGGTCGAGGAGGTCGACAAGATCGTCCGCTCTAAGTATTACGGCGATATAGACGAGGCTCTGCTCGACTCGAACCTCGAAAACGGATATATCAACGGACTCGGCGACAAGTACAGCCGCTATATGAACGCGGACGCCTACAAGCTCTATTCCTCGAAGCTTGAGGGACGCAGCGCGGGCATCGGCGTTGAGGTTGAAACAGACCCCGAGAGCGGTTATCTGCTCATAACGGAAGTCTATCCCAACTCCCCGGCGCAGACCGAGGGGCTTCAGAAGGGCGATAAGATAGTTGCCATAGGCGGCGACACGGTAACTGCCGAAAACAGCAGTGAAATGGCGGGCAGACTCAGCGGTATAAAGCTGACCTCCGTCAGCCTCACCTACAGGCGCGACGATGTCGACAAATCCGTCAACGTCGTCCTCGGTTACACAAACCAGACCGTCAGCTACGAGCTTATTGGCACGGTCGGTTATATAAAGATATCCGCGTTCTACAAGAATACATTGAACCAGCTCGAAAAGGCAGTCGACCAGCTCAAGAAAGAGGGCGCGAAGAGCCTCGTTTTCGATGTGCGCTCGACCTATGACGGAACTATTGAATACACCTGCCGCGTTATAGATTATCTTGTCCCGACGGCGACCGAGGGCAACAAGGCGCTCGCGACGCTCGTTGACAAAAACGGCAACAATGTCAAGACCTACAGCTCCGACGCCAAGGATATAACGATGCCCATGGCGGTGCTTATAAACTCAGACACTGCGGGCTACGGCGAGCTGTTCGCCTGCGACCTCAAGGATTTCGGCAAGGCGTTCCTTATCGGCGAAAAGACAGCCGGCAGAGCCGACGTTCAGGAGACTTTCGAGCTCAGCGACGGCGGCGCAGTCGTGCTGACCACCTCAAAGATGCTGCCCTATATCAGCGAGAGTTTTGACGGCAAGGGCCTGACTCCGGACACCGAAATCATCCTCGCAGATTCGCTCAGAGAGAATCTCAGCACGCTCGAAAAGGACAGAGACACCCAGCTTCAGGCTGCTATTTCAATGCTCGCGGGCAACTCGTCAGAGGGCTGAGACCGAAAATAAGATATGCAATCTCCCTGCTTTTTGAGAGCGGGGAGATTTTGTTTTGAAAGGCAAAATAATGATGCCAATATGTCAAAATATCCGCGCCGGATTTTCGGCAGTATTATGTCCTTTTGGGCTTTATGATACAATATTTTGGGCAGATTAACGAAACTTTTCCTGTATCTGTAAAATTTTATCAAATTGCTTGCATATGAGGGCAAAAACGGCTAAAATATATGAGGTATATAACCAATAACCAATTATACTAACAACGGAGGAATTCAAATGTCAGTTAAAGTTGCTATTAACGGCTTTGGCCGTATCGGTCGTCTTGCATTCCGTCAGATGTTCGGCGCAGAGGGCTACGAGGTTGTTGCTATCAACGATCTTACCAGCCCCGAGATGCTTGCAAACCTTCTCAAGTACGATACCGCTCAGGGCGGCTATTGCGGAAGAATAGGCGAGAATCTTCACACCGTAGATTTCAAGGCTGCTGAGTATGAAGAGGACGGCAAGACTGTCAAGGTTCCCGGCGCTATCATAGTTGACGGCAAGGAGATCACCATCTATGCTATGCCCAACGCGAAGGATCTTCCCTGGGGCGAGCTTGACGTTGATGTTGTTCTTGAGTGCACCGGCTTCTACTGCTCCAAGGCTAAGAGCCAGGCTCACATCGATGCAGGCGCTAAGAAGGTCGTTATCTCTGCTCCCGCAGGCAACGACCTCAAGACCATCGTCTTCAGCGTCAACGAGGACACCCTCAATGCCGACGATACCATCATCAGTGCAGCTTCCTGCACCACTAACTGCCTTGCTCCCATGGCTAAGGCTCTTAACGATTACGCTCCCATCCAGAGCGGTATCATGTCCACCATCCACGCTTACACCGGCGATCAGATGATCCTCGACGGTCCCCACAGAAAGGGCGACAAGAGACGTGCCCGTGCAGGTGCTGCCAACATCGTTCCCAACTCGACCGGCGCTGCTAAGGCTATCGGCCTTGTTATCCCCGAGCTCAACGGCAAGCTTATCGGCTCCGCTCAGAGAGTTCCCGTGCCGACCGGCTCCACCACTATCCTTACCGCTGTTGTCAAGGGCAGCGATGTGACTAAGGAAGGCATCAACGCTGCTATGAAGGCTGCTGCTTCCGCTTCCTTCGGCTACAATGAGGATCCGATCGTTTCCTCCGATGTTATCGGCATGAGATTCGGCTCTCTCTTCGATGCAACTCAGACCATGGTTGCTAAGATCGCTGACGATCTGTATGAGGTTCAGGTTGTTTCGTGGTACGACAACGAGAACTCCTACACCAGCCAGATGGTCAGAACCATCAAGTATTTCGCAGAGCTCAGCAAGTAATCAGCCAAGTTCAGTGCCCCGCACGAAAGTGCGGGGCATTTTTTTATATTGTTATCTTCGGCGAATTCTTGACATAGGCTCCCCCTGTATGGGAGCCGGATACGCGAAGCGTAGACTGAGTGGCTATTGCCTCGAATTTTAAATGACATACAATCCGCGCCATACAAAACATAAAAATCCTCCGTACACCAAAATGTACGGAGGATAATTTTTTATATCGCGAGGAACGCTTTTGCGAGTGCGAAGTAGATGAGCAGGGTGACCATATCGACTATTGTCGTTATCATCGGTCCTGCCATGAGCGCGGGGTCGAGCTTTATCATCTTTGCGATTATCGGCAGGGGGCATCCGATTATCTTCGCCACTATGACCGCGCAGACCATTGCAGCCGAAACGACGAGATAAACTGGCATTCCGCCGGAGGAGAAGAGCATCATTCTGCCGATGTTGACTGCCGCGAGGGTCAGTCCGCAGATGAGCGCGACTCTTATCTCTTTGAACACTATCTTCAGATAGTCTTTCGGGTGGATCTCGCCGAGCGCAAGACCGCGGATTATCAGCGTCGAAACCTGATTGCCGGCGTTTCCACCCGTGTCCATGAGCATAGGTATGCAGGCGGTGAGTCCCGCGACTGCTGCGAGCATATTCTCGTAGTTTTCGATTATCTTGCCTGTAAAAGTCGCCGAGACCATGAGCACCAGAAGCCAGAGGATTCTGTTCTTTGCGAGCTTGAAAACGCCCGTCTTGAGGTAGTTGTCGTCCGAGGGATGAAGCATTGCCATCTTCTCGAAGTCCTCGGTGTTCTCGTCCTCGATGACGTCGACGATGTCGTCTATCGTGATTATGCCGACGAGTCTCGCCTCGTTGTCAACAACAGGGACGGAGAGCAGGTCGTATTTTCTCGCTATGTCCGCAACCTTCTCCTGGTCGTCGAGCGTGTTGACGCAGATGAGCTGGGAGTCGGTGTCCATTATGTCGCGGATAAGCTCGTTGTCTTTTGCCATCAGCAGCGTGTGCAGGGCGACCGTGCCGATAAGATGGCGCTTGTCGTCGATGCAGAAGCAGGTGTAGACCGTCTCTTTGTCGACGGCGGTCGAGCGTATGTGCTCGATTGCCTGGCCGACTGTGAAAAAGTCATGCAGCTCGACCATCTCAATGGTCATTATCGAACCTGCGCTGTTTTCTGGATATTTCAAAAATCTGTTTATCAGGCACCTCGTCTCGCTGTCTGCCTTTGCGAGCACGCGGCGCACGACGTTTGCCGGGACTTCTTCGAGGAAGTCGACGGTGTCGTCAAGGAACATGTCGTCGAGCAGGTTCTCAAGCTCTGTATCTGTTATAAGATTCAGCAGCTGCGCCTGAGAATCGGGCTCAAGATAAGAAAAAACGTCCGCCGATATGTCTTTGGGGAGGATGCGGAATATCCGCAGAAGCTCGTCTTCCGGGAGCGATTCCATCGCCTGCGCTATATCAACGACGTTCATGTCGCACAGCTGTTCACGCAGATCGGCAAGTTTGCCCTCCGCCAACAGTGTGCTGATATTTTCCAGGATATCACGGCTCATATTGCACCTCTTTCTCCGTGAGGCGCACGCAAAAAGAGCCGATTTTTTTATCGGTCGAACTTTTTCGGGCGTGACCCCACAGCTTTATTTTTAGTTTGCCAACTTCGCGGCTTAGGTTTGTCGCTGCCCAAAAAATTTCACCACTTTTCAAAAATTTTTGTGTCGGGAAAGCCCGACGGGAGCACTTTTCGCACTCCTACATTAGTTTATACCCCACGACCTCAAAAGTCAAGCAAAAGAGCAAAAATCTTGCGTAATCGGCGGCAATCACCGAAAACGGGGAAAATCAGCCGAAAAATGCCTGAAAACAGGCGAAAACAGACTTTTTGTTTCTATAAATATTAATAAAATATGAACTTTGTTGACGCTCCGCCGTTTTTTGCACGCCGATATGCAAAAAATCGGGGCGTTTTCGCTATGGGTGACGGGCGCTTCGGAGACCGCCGCTGAAGAGCACGTGAATATAGATGAGGAGATGGGAGTATGAAAAAGAAAGAACCGCTTTCGCCGAAAGAGGAGATTTTTTGCCGCTTCTTTGTCGCGTCCCGCGAACCGCGCGCGTCGGCTGCGCGGGCGGGCTATTCCGTCCATCCGGAGCGAACGGCAATGAAGCTGCTCGCCGATCCGGAGATCAAAAGGCGAATAGCGAAGCTCGAAAACGAGCGCGACGCGAAGCTTGCGGAGGTCACGGAGGGCTACCGCAGACTCGCTTTCGGGAGCGTTGCGGACGCGGTGAAGCTCATTTTGTCGGACGAGCTGCCGGACGGGTCGGAAATAGAAAAGCTGGACCTGACGATGGTATCGGATATCAAACGCCCAAAAGGCGGAGGACTTGAGGTCAAATTTTTTGACCGGCTCAAGGCGCTCGACCGACTTTGCGAGCTGAGCAATGCCGCTTCGGCTGGAGAAAATTCAGATTTCCTCTGCGCGCTTGACCGCAGTGCGCGTGCTCTGCGCGGGGATGATGCGGGTGAGTAAACGCAAAAATAACACTTTTGAGAGCTTCTCGGAAAAGCAGCTTCGGGTGCTCTCGTGGTGGTGCCCATCGAGCCCGGACAGAAATTTTGACGCGATAATCTGCGACGGCGCGGTGCGATCCGGCAAGACGGTGTGCATGTCCGTCTCATTTGTCGCGTGGGCGTTTTCGGCGTTTGACGATACATCTTTTGCGCTGTGCGGCAAGACGGTGACTTCGCTTAGAAGAAACATAATCACGCCGATTCTGCCCGTCCTGCGCCGACTCGGCTTCGACTGCCGCGAGAAGCTGTCCCAGCATCTGGTGGAGATAGAATACTCCGGCAGGCGCAACCGATTTTATCTCTTCGGGGGCAAGGACGAGAGCTCGGCGGCGCTCATTCAGGGCATGACACTCGGCGGCGTTCTGCTCGACGAGGTCGCCCTGATGCCGCGGTCATTTGTTGAGCAGGCTCTCGCGCGCTGCTCGCTCGACGGGTCTAAACTGTGGTTCAACTGCAACCCCGACACGCCTCTGCACTGGTTCTATGAGGAGTGGATAAAAAAGAGCGAAGAGAAAAATTGTCTGTATCTCCACTTCAGCATGGATGACAATCCGTCGCTCACGCCCGCGATAAAGCGCAGATACGAGAGTCTTTACAGCGGCGCATTCTATGACCGCTTCGTGCTGGGCAAATGGGTCGCGGCGCAGGGACTCGTCTATCCGTTCTTTTCGCGCTCGGTCCATGTCGCGGAGCCCGAGGGCATACCATCGCGCTATTTCATCTCCTGCGATTACGGCACGGTCAACCCGTCGTCATTCGGGCTCTGGGGCGAGTACGGCGGGCGGTGGTACAGGCTGAACGAATATTATTTCGACAGCCGCAGAGAGGGCGAGCAGCGTACCGACGAGGAGCATTACGCCGCGCTCGAACAGCTTGCGGGCGACCTCAACATAGAGGCGGTCATAGCCGACCCCTCCGCCGCGAGCTTTCTCGAATGTATCCGCCGCCACGGCAGGTTCCGAGCCGTGCCCGCAAAGAACGATGTTATAGACGGCATCCGCCGCGTTTCGGATGCCCTCAAGGAGCGGCGCATCCTTTTCTCGCAGTCATGCACGGACTGCCTTCGGGAATTTTCCCTCTACAGATGGGATAACACTGCCGCACGCGATGCTCCGAGAAAGGAATACGACCACGCCATGGACGATGTGCGCTATTTCGTCTCCACAGTGCTCGCGCACGAAGAGGACGGCTTTTTTGCGCTCGCCATGAGCAGATGACGGTCGGGCGGTCGGCTGTCATAAAAAGGAGGAATAACAATAAATCCGTTCAAAAGAAAGAAAACCGCTCCCGAGCCTGCGGCGGTGCAGACCTCGGCGCGCCCTGCGTCGGGTCTCGGAGTGCTCGACAGCTATACTCCGCTCGGCGGCAATCAGACGCGGCTCTATTACGCCCTGCGCGAAGCGGTGCCGATAATCGACGCCGCCATATTCAAAACCGTCCGCCTGACGGGCGGCTTTGAGGTCAAATGCGCCGACGAACGCCTGCAGCATAAGCTCGACAATTTCGTTCGCAATGTCCCCGTCGGCGGCAACCAGTGCGGACTCGAAAGCTTTGTTTCAACCTATTTCGAGCAGCTGCTGACCTGCGGCACGGCGGTCGGCGAGATGGTGACGGACGCAGACGGGCATATCGCGGCGCTCTTTAACTCTCCGCTCGAAAACATCGAGCTTCGCCGCGCCTCGGACGGAGTCGGAGTTGATATCTTCTCCGCCTCGTGCGTCGGTATGCCGTCGCCGGTCAGGCGACCCGAGCTTGTATTGCTGTCTGTGCTCAACCCGCAGCCGGGCGAAGTATGCGGTTGTTCGATGCTCAAAGGCCTGCCGTTTGTCAGCGGGATACTCATGAAAATCTACAAGACTATCGGGCTCAACTGGGAGCGCATGGGTAACATCCGCTTCGCGGTCACATATAAGCCGCAGAACGACTCGCTCGACCGCGCATACGCCAAAGAGCGCGCCATGCAGGTGGCAAAGGAATGGAGCGAGGCGATGCAGACGGGCGGCGCGGTAAAAGATTTTGTCGCCGTCGGCGATGTTCAGATAAAGGTCATAGGCGCGGACAATCAGATTCTCGACAGCGAGGTGCCCGTGCGCCAGATGCTCGAACAGATAGTCGCGAAAACGGGGCTTCCGCCGTTCATGCTCGGCCTGTCATGGTCGTCGACGGAGCGTATGTCGACCCAGCAGGCGGACGTGCTCACCAGCGAGATCGACGCATACCGCCGCATTTTAACACCCGTCATCGAGCGCATATGCCGCACATATCTGCTCTTCGAGGGAACGCCCTCGCAGGTGACGGCTGAGTGGGACGATGTGACTCTTCAGGACAATGTTGAGCTTGCGCGCGCCGAGCTCTATGCGGCGCAGGCGGAAAAAATCAGGAAAGAGATTGAAAACGGGGAGTGATAACTACGCAGAACAGCGTTCTTTCAGGCGCTCCGACTCTGCAGGAGCTGGAGCTTATCAATAATTATACCGTAAAGCCGCTGAGCGCCGACGAGGTCTATACTTTCGGCATCGTGCTTTGCGACAACGAAATAGACAGGGACTTTGAGCGCTTCGATATTCCCGCGCTCGAAAAGCTCGCCGAGCTTTTTGTCGGCAAGACGGGGATATTCGACCACAGCATGAGCGGCAGGGATCAGACGGCGAGGATATTTTCCTGCCGCGTCGAGACGGACGAGAGCAAAGTGACCTCGGCGGGCGAAAAATATACGAAGCTCTGCGCGCGGGCGTATATGCCGCGCAGCGAAAAGAACGCCGCGCTTATTGAAGAGATAGACGCGGGGATAAAGAAAGAGACGAGTGTCGGCTGCTCGGTCGGCAGAAGCGTCTGTTCAATCTGCGGCAAGGACGGGCGAACCGATCCGTGCGCCCATATAAAGGGTAGGGAGTACGGCGGCAAGCTCTGCCACAGGATACTCTGCGACCCGACGGATGCCTATGAGTGGTCGTTTGTTGCCGTGCCGGCTCAGCCTGCGGCGGGTGTTACGAAGTCTTACCGCGCGGACGAGCAGACGGTGAAGACCGTCAAACGTCTCTCCTGCGCCAATGAGGGAGTGACTCTCACAAAGGCGGAGGCGGCGGGACTTTACGGCTATATCGACGAGCTCGAACAGCTCGCCCGCGAGGGCAAAGAGTACCGCGAGGAGCTCATATGCGATGTGATACGCATGGGCGCGGCGGCTCTGCCGGATATGCGCGGCGAGAGCCTCTCAGCGATATGCGGCACCCTCGGTCTCGAACAGCTCAGAGAGCTCAAAAAGGCTTTCTCGGGCGGCGGAAAACTCAACAGCCAGCTCTCGTCGACAAAGCCCGAAACACATTCGGGCAACAGCGAGTTCAGAATTTAAAGGAGGATAATTATGTCAGTTTCAACTAAAGGTTTCTGTGAAAATGTACTCACGCTCAAGGCGGCAAGCGGACTCAAGGCGGGCGTGCCCGTCGCGGTCAGCGCAAACGATACCGTTTCGGCGGCAGGCGCGGACGCAAAGTTCTGCGGCGTCAGCGTGAATGTAAACGGCGGATATGCGGGCGTCCAGCTCTCGGGTGTTGTCACTATGCCCTATACGGGCACGGACGCCCCGGCGGTCGGCTATGCTGCGCTCGCAGCGGACGGAGCTGGTGGCGTTAAGGTCAGCACAAAGGGCAACACCTATCTCGTGCTCAGCGTCAACACAACCGCCAAAACAGTGAGCTTCATGCTCTGATTCTGAAAGGAGAATAATATGACTGCTTTTGATAACATCAGACTTGAAAAAGGTCTCTATGCTTCCGGTGACTTCACCGGCGCACTCGAAAAAATCGACCCCTCGGAGAACTACAGCGGCACCGCTCTTGAGGGTCTTGACGCATATCAGCGCCAGCTCAAGCGCTTTGATATCAAGGTCAGCGGAGCGGGCAGCGACGTTGTCGACAAGTTCTTCAAGACCTCCGACTCCGCCGTGCTCTTCCCAGAGTATGTTTCCCGCGCCGTCAGACAGGGTATGCAGGAGGCAAATGTCCTGCCGCGCATCGTTGCATCAACCACGATTATAGACTCACTCGACTACCGCTCGATAGCCTGCGAGCCGAGCGACGATGAAAAGGAACTCAAAGTCGTCGCCGAGGGCGCGTTTATCCCCGAAACCAGCGTCAAGAGCAAGGCGAACCTTGTTCATCTGAAAAAGCGCGGACGCTCGCTTGTCGCTTCTTACGAGGCTGTCCGCTTCCAGCGCCTCGATCTGTTTACCGTCACCCTGCGCCAGATCGGCGCATATATCGCGCGCACTCAGCTCAGCGACGCGGTCGATGTGCTCATAAACGGCGACGGCAATGATAACGCCGCCTCCAACACTGCCGTCGCATCCGCAGGCAAGCTCACCTACACCGACCTTGTCAATTTCTGGAATCTCTTCGATCCATATGAACTCAACACGATTATTGCCGCTCCCGCACAGGTCGCGCAGATGCTCGGCATTACTGAGTTCAGGGATGCTGCGGCAGGGCTCAATTTCCACGCAACGGGCGAAGTCATAACTCCCCTCGGCGCAGATCTCATAAAGGGTTCGTGTGTGCCCGCAGGCAAGATAATCGGTATCGACCGCAGCTGCGCCCTCGAGATGGTCACGACAGGCCCTGTCTCCACCGAGTATGACAAGCTCATCGACCGCCAGCTTGAGCGTGCGGTCATCAGCTCGACTGCGGGCTTCGCAAGGATATTCGACTCCGCCGCGCGCACACTTACCGTCTGACGGTGGGGGTGAGAGCATGATAACTCAGTGGAGCGTACTCTCTCTGCTCAGGCAGCTGACGGACATCGGCGAGGAAGAGGAAAAGCTCTGCCTCGGGATAGCCCTGAGCTCGCTCGAACGCGTACAATCGAGATTAAGAGCCGATGCGGACATGGACGATGTGAGAATCGCTCAGGCCGCCGCGGGACTCGCCTATTACGCCTTGTGCGTGCGCCGCGCGGGCAATTCGGACGGCGTCGAGAGCTTTAAGGCCGGCGATATTACCGTTAAAAAGGGCGCGGACAGCTCGCTTAAATTCGCGGCGTCCGTGCGCGACGCTGCTCTCGCCGAGCTCACGCCTCTTTTGAGCGACGACGGCTTTTTCTGCTGCGGGGTGGAGATATGAACCTCTCGGCGGAATTTGAAAAGTGGGGCAGGGTGCTCGTTATCGAGAATACCGACTCCACGAGAACCGCGCCGTTCAAGGGCTTTATTCAGCCGCTGAGATACAAGAACAAGATGTATCTCTACGGCGTGAACACCGAGATAGGCTACAATTCGCAGGGCTATTATCTCTATATCGGCCCGCCCGAGCATGACCTGACGGTCAACGAGGACGCGCTGATAATCGACGGCGATATAAAATATCAGATAGACCGCGCGGAGAAGATAAAGCTCGGCGAAGAGGTGCTCTATGTCTGGGCTGTTGTGCGAACGGTCGTTGAGATAGCGGAATAATTCTAAAGGGCTGCCGGGTTTTCCCGGCAGTCCGGTTTCAGGGAGGTTTTTATGAGTACAATAAGTGTTCTGCCCTCGCAGATAGCGGGCTGGCTTTCCGAGCAGACGAGGCTGAGCGGGATAAGATTCATAACCGAATATCCCGCCGTCAAAAAGGAGATACCCCTAAAGCGCGTCACCGTTGCCGTGGGCATAGGGGAGATGGAAATAGTGGACAGCTTCACCGAAAACGACGAGGGTGTGCTGATAAAGAACGAATACTGCCGCCTCGCAACTATAAAGATAAAGCTTGCCATCCATGTCCCTTACAGCAGGGGCGGCGCTGCCTGCCACGATGTGCTGACGACTATAATCGACTGCCTGACCTTCGACACAGATTTGAACGTTGTCGAGTCCGGCTGTTCGGGCATCAAGGCGGACAGGGACACCGACGCCTTTGTCCTCGACGCATATATACTCATGCAGGCGGATTTCTGCCCTGCCGACACGACCGGTCTCAACTTCCACTGCTTCCTCGACAAGACCCTGCTCTGCGGCTCGCATATCCGCGACACCGTCAAGCATGTCACCGCCGAGGACAAGGCTCTGTGGAATGCACCGCTGAAAATCGGCTCATATACGGGCACAGGTGCAAAAAGCCGTTCTGTAAAAGTCGGCTTCAAGCCCACCGCCGTATTTGTTTTTTGCAGGAGTATGCCCGCCGCTATAGCTGATTTTTCGGGCTCGTCAACAAACTGCTATGTTGCCGCCGCGACTCAGGCGGGCGGTATGCCCGGACTCAGCATCTCCTCCGACGGTTTCAGTATCAGTTCGGCGAGCGATGTCAACGGGAGCAAAAATCTTCTCAATGCGCTGGGTATGACCTATATATACATTGCGCTAAAAATATAAAATTGCCGTTTTTGCTGACCTTTTTATCGGACAGCGCTTTCTCCTACTGCTTTCAAAATGTGACTGTGCATCATTTAGTGCAATTTTTTGAGGGTAAATTAAATATTTTCCCGTTGACAAATATTTGATGTGTTACTATAATTATAAGTAAAGATACGAACAAATGTTCGGAAAACAAGGAGATGAGCAAATGTCAAAAAGAAGTGTCGAGGCGGCGATGGATTTCTCGTTTCCGACTCCTGAAGAGCGGCGGGCGGCGATGTGCGTCTGCTGCGGCTCGCACTGCCCGGGCTGCGAATCGCCGGACGACTATGCGTGGCGGCGCAGGGATGTTGACCTGTCTGCGCTCGCCGACGAGGTGATAAAAACAAGGCTTACGCCGCGCGAGAGACAGGTCACGGAGGCATATTGGTTTGACGGCTCGACGATATCTATGATAGCTCAGAAATTGGGTGTATGCCCGTCGAGCGTGTCGCGGTGTCTCGACAAGGCGCAGAGGAAAATATATGACGCGCTGAGCTTCACTGTAAAGTATCAGCATGATATAGAATCCGTTGATTTCCTGCCGATAGCCGTCAGGCGCGCGCTCGCCGTGAGCGCGGCAAAGCGATATGAGCCGAACACCATGGGCGGACGGATAAAGAAACTTCGGTGCAGCGAGAACATAGGCGAACAGCTGCTCTGCGATGCGCTCGGGATGCAGATGAGGACGCTCAGAATGATCGAGAGCGGCGAAAAAGAGCCGACTTTGCATCAGCTCGCACAGCTTGCCGGATTTTTCGACACAACGGTTGACTATCTTTTGAAGGGAGAAGACAAATGACTTTCAACAGAACTCTTTCACAGCTTGCCGACGAATATTTCGAGCAGGCGCAGGTGCTCGACGGGATCATAGCAAAGAAAAGAAAGCAGCTTTCGGCTCTGCCGAATCCCGAGACGAGCGACGAGGCATATAAGATAAAAACTCTGCTCAATGTGCTCTATAGAGAGCGCAGGGATGTTCTGGAAACGGCAAATTATCTCAAGGACAACTATTCCGGGGAGGAAAACAGATGAGAGATATAAAAATAAAAATACTTTCGGACGGGACGGCTCAGATTGAAGAGCCGTTCTGTTTTTGCGGGGAGCATAATGCGTCGCGGCTTTGTATCACGCTCAACGACGAGCTGAAAACGGATGCTTCGTATTATCTTCTGAGCTTCGATGTCTACGGGCTGAGCCGCCGCATCGTGTCAAATATTATCAGCGGAGCAAACAGCACTCCCGCCTATGTCACCGGCGGCGTTATATATTGTCCTCTGCCCGAGTCACTGACGTCAACGGGCGAACTTACCGTTCAGGTCGAGGCGCATAAGCGCAACGAACTTGAGGTGACGAGAATAACAAAGTCCGCTGTGTTCACTCTCGGCTTTGAACCGTCTGTTATGGGCGTTGACGGCAAGCTTGAAGAGGAGTGCGGCATTCTGCCTCAACTTGCCGCTGCGGTGGAAAGTATGCAGGACATAAAAGCCCTGTTCGGCGAAACAACAGACCTTAGGGCTGTCATAATAAATTCCCTTGGCTTTACTCCGCGGGCTTCGCTTACCCAATATACCTACAGCACCGCACAGGTGTCCGCAACGCTCGCCGACAACGCGGAATATCGCATGACGGAACTTCGGACGCTGACGGTTCGATACCCGGAGGATGAGAAATTCGAGTGCTGGATGCGCCTGAGCTTCGCGGCAAGCGGCGATATCACCGTATCGCTGCCTGCAGGCACGAAGTATATCGGCAGTGTTCCGGCGTTTCAAAACGGCGAAACTTGGGAGATAAGTGTAAAGGACGGCGTGATAGTTGCACAGAAGGTTGGTGACAACGCATGAGCAGAAGACTTTTGATGCAGCAGGATGCGGATATCCCGATGTCTTGCGAGGATGCAATAATCCAGCGTACTATATCGGGCGCATATTCAAACGACCGTATAACGACGGTCGGAGCGTGCGCATTTTTAGGATGCAATGCTCTTACAGCGATTGATTTGCCGAATGTTACTCAAGTTAAACGAAATGCTTTTGAGTCGTGCAATCGCTTACAGACAATAAATCTTCCCAAGGCCACCGATTTGGGAAGCGGGGTTTTTACAAACTCTGCAATACAACAAGCTGATTTCCCTTTGGTGACAACAATAGGAGACGGGTGTTTTCATGTGGCGACATATCTGACATCTGCAAACCTACCTCTTGTTACGGCTTTGCCTAATAATGCCTTTCGCAGCTCGGCAATTCGGACAGCCGATTTTGCGGCGGTAACAAATATAAACCGAACGGCGTTTACCGACTGTCAACACCTTGAAACGCTCATTATCCGCACTCCGTCCGTTTGTGTGATATCCGACATTTCGGTTGCGCTGCGCGGAAGCAAGATAGCATCTGGCACGGGGTATATTTATGTGCCGGATAACCTTGTTGACAGTTATAAGGCCGATTCGAATTGGGCGACGCTGTCGGCGAAGATAAAAGGTATCAGTGAATATTCGGAGGGGTGACAGGATTGTACGGTAAATTAAAAAACGGAGCGTTATATATTGCTCCGACGCCGCTTAAAACCGATGGTTGGGATGTTTTTACAAATGACCCGCGGGTGTATCTCGCCAACGGCTATAAGCCCGTTGAATTTGCAGATTATCCGTCTGATGGCAAAATTTATGCGGCAGATTGGATTCAGACCGACGACACGATAATTCAGCATTGGAACGAAGTGCCGCAGAATGACGATCTTATTTCCGACTTCGAGGCGCTTGAAATAATTACGGGAGGTGCGGATATATGACGAGGACGCAGGCAAAACGCTTCCGCGAGATGATAACAAGAGCCGCCGCGAAGCTGACAAACGCCGAGGCGCTGACGAATGTCGATTTGTTTGCACTGTGGAGCGGCGAAAAGGATTACTCGATCGGCGACAGGGTGCGCGACGGCGATAATCTCTACCGCTGCTACAACGCGATATCCGCCAATCCCACATGGCGTCCGAGTGTGACTCCCGCGCACTGGGAACGTGTGACGGTAGGCGAAGACGGCACGATAGATAACCCGATAACCGCCGCTGCCGGTATGCGGTATTTTAAGGACAAGTACTATCTTGACGGCGGCAAAATTTACAGATGCACAAGAGACGACAGCGGCGGCGAGGGCACGGTCATGCACTATCTGCCGGCGCAGCTTGTGGGCATTTATTTCGAGGAGGTGCGAGAGTGAGAATTTGTATATCCGTGGGTCACGGAAAATCGGCGGGCGGCGGCTATGACAGCGGCGCGGTCGGCGGAGGCTTCCACGAGTTTCGCATAGCGCGAAAGATTGGCTTTTATATCGCCGAAGCGCTCAAAAATTACGGCTGCGACGCCGTGCTCATAAACTACGATGCCGATATGTATCTGACGGACAGGATAGCCTATGTCAACCGCGAGAACTTCGATCTGGCTGCCGAGATTCATCTGAACGCGGGCGGCGGAACGGGGAGCGAGGTCTATTATAAACACGCCGACGAGGACGGCAAAAAGCTCGCCGCGAAGATAAGCGCGGGCATTGCGAAGACATTTTCACTGCGCGACAGGGGAGCTAAAACGAAGCTCAATTCCGCAGGCGGCGATTATTTCGGCTTCGTCCGCTCGGTCGGGTGCCGCAGTCTGCTCATCGAGACCGTGTTCATAGACAGCTCTTCGGACAGAAAGAATGTCGAAACGGAAGCGGGACAGAAAAAGTGCGGCGAATCGATTGCCGCGTCGATAGCCGAATTTTACAGGCTTTGCGTAAAAAACAAACCGCAAAAAGTCGCGCAGTCCGCCGATATCAGAGTGGGCGACCGCGTGAAAATCACAGGCAAAAACTATGCCACGGATCAGCGAATCCCGTCGTGGGTGAAGCTCAGAACGCATACCGTCGCAAAAGTCGAGCCGAGCCGCGCGCTGCTCAAGGAGATAAACTCTTGGGTCAGGCTCTCTGACTTGAAACTCGCGGCGAGACCGTCCGTCTCGGTCGGGAGCGTTGTTTTTATAAAGCCCGGTGCCGTCTACGGCGGCTGCACCTCGGCGCGCGGAAAACGCGTGCCGGATTCCCAGCTCTCGCCGAAAAAGCACACCGTCACAAAAGTTCAGCAGAACCGCGGCAAGCTCGAAGCCCTGCTCGGCGATATCTCAAGCTGGGTCGCGGTCGGCAGTCTCGAGGAGGTGTGAGATGAACGCAGAAATAACTGTGGCACTGCTCTCGGCGGCCGGCACGCTCATCGGATCGCTCGGCGGCATCCTCGCGTCAAACAGGCTGACTAATTATCGCATCGCGCAGCTCGAAAAGCGGGTCGACAAGCACAACAATCTCGTTGAGCGCATGGCGGCGGCAGAGGATTCGATAAAATCCGCGCACAGGCGCATAGATGATATCACGCGCAGGAAATAAGGGGGATTTTCATGAAGAAGCTTTTTGAAAATATAACAAAAATATCTGTCGGCACATGGGTCAGAGGTATTTTGTCTCTTGTGTCAATAGTCAATATGGCTCTGACCGCATTCGGGAAAACACCGGTCAGCGTCGAATACAGCGAGCTATATACAATAATAAGTTTGATATTCACATTCATTGTCGGCGCTGTGAGCTATTGGAAGAACAACAGCTTCACTTCTGCCGCCATCGAAGCGGACAAATTCATGCACGAACAGCGCATAGCGGAGGGCGAAGATGATAACGGCACTTCTCTATAATATAATGAATATCTTCGGGCTTTATCTCGCGGCGGTTTTAGCTGCGATATGCCGCATCTTAGAACTTCGCTGAAATAACACGAGCCGCCGCGGGGAAAACATCTCTGCGGCGGCTTTTTTGCTTCTTTTCTCTTCAAAAATGCTTGCAGATGCAACACTCTTGCGGTATACTGTTACATATTATATAAGTCAAATGTCCGCACAGCGGAAAAATATATTTTGGAGAGAAGAATATGCTGGATTTAAAACAGACCGACAGAATGCTCAGAAAGCTTGAGCGCTTTGTCGATATCATCGAGCCGATGATTTTTGAAAAAGTCGGCGAGCCGGGCCCCGTGAGCGCGTTCGCAACCCTCGAGCGTTTCCACTGCATCCCGGAGGACAGCCTTTTTGACCCCATAGAAAAGGGCTACAAATGGGGCGAGGAGTTCGGCTATTGCTGGTTCAAGACCGATTTTGTCGTCCCCGACGGACTCGGCGGAAAAGATATTTTTATCCGCCCGCACATCTCGGGCTACGAGGGAACCCTCTGGGTCGACGGAGTGCCCTACGGCAACTTCAGCACGAAGATAGTTTTCACCGGCCACGGCAACCATTACTGCGACCTGCTCAAAAAGGACGCAAAGGCAGGCGAGAAGATAGCCATCGACCTCGAATATTACGCGGGCCATTCTTATAAGGGCTGCCACCCGACCGAGAACAACCCTCTGCTCACTTATGACTTCTCATACGAGGGCATTGATATCTGCGTCAAGAACTATGCCGTTCAGGAGTTCTATTTCGATCTGCGCACCCTCGTTCAGCTCGTCAAGAACCTGCCGGAGAGCTCTTTCAGACGCGCTTCCGTTATAAACGAGCTTGAAAAAGTGTTCAAAGAGATATATCAGTCACCCGACGATGTTGACCGTGACGAGTTCATGGCGGCTCTCGAGAGAGCGAAGCCCTATCTTAAAAAAGCACTCTCCGTCAAAAACGGCGACGATGCACCGAAGGCTGTGCTCATCGGACATTCGCATATGGACACCGCGTGGCTCTGGCATGTCGGCGAGACAGTCAAGAAGTGCGCGCGCACCTATGCAAACCAGCTTGCGCTCATGGACGAGTATCCGGAATATAAATTTATCCAGAGCTCATCCTGCCACAGCGACTTCCTGCGCCGCAAATATCCCGACCTCTTCGCGCGCATTCAGCAGAAAGTCAAAGAGGGCAGATACGAGCCCAACGGCGGCGTGTGGGTCGAGTGCGACTGCAACATAACCTCCGGCGAGTCGATGGTCAGACAGTTCCTCTGGGGTCAGAGATTCACGAGAAAATATTTCGATTTCACCTCGAACTGCTTCTGGCTGCCCGATACCTTCGGCTACAGCGCGGCTATCCCGCAGATAATGAAAGGCTGCTGCGTCGATTATTTCCTGACAACTAAAATTGACTGGAACGACACCAACACATTCCCGCTTGATACTTTCTATTGGGAGGGTATCGACGGCACAAAGGTGTTCACCCATTTCAACCGCACCCATATCTGGCCCGATGCCGAGGATCTCATGACCTATGTCGCGGGTACTCCCTCGAACGACCATTCGTGCATCAAAGATAAGCGCGTCACCGACACCCGCGTTATCTCCTACGGCTACGGAGACGGCGGCGGCGGACCGCAGTTCGAGATGATCGAGGCGGCAAAACGCTGCGTCGACTTGAACGGCTGCCCGAAGTCCGAGCACAAGCTCGTCGGCGAGGCGATGAAAGAGATTGAGAGAGACGCGGTCGAGCCCGATACATACGCAGGCGAGCTCTATCTTGAGCTGCACCGCGGTACGCTGACAAACCAGCATGTCATAAAGCGCAACAACCGCAAGGCGGAGTTCGCACTCAGAGACCTTGAAATATTTACCGTAAACGACGCAGTGAAGAACAATAAGACGGCGGACAGTGCGGATATCGCTCCGCTCTATGAGAAGCTGCTCGTCAACCAGTTCCACGATATCCTCCCCGGCACCTGCATCCCGCGCGCCCATGAGGAGTCCCGCGCCATGACTACCGCGCTTATAACCCGCGCCCGCGATCTTGTCAAGGAACTCGCTCAGAGCGACAAAGAGGACTGCGTGACCGTCACGAACACCCTTTCTTTTGACCGCTCCGATGTCATTGTTCTCGACTACAGCGGCAAGATAGTTGACGGCGGCTACAGACAGCAGGTCTACACCGATGTCAGAGGCAACAAAAAGCTCATGGTCGGCGGCGTGACCGTCCCGGCATTTTCGAGCATCACCCTCAAGCTTGTCGACGGCAAGCCCGAAGAAAACAGCGTGTTCAGCCTCGATGATAACAGCCTTGAGACTCCGTTCGCGTCCGTCAAGTTTGCGGATAACGGCACGATTTCTTCCTTTGTCGATAAGCGCGCCGACCGCGAGATCTGCGGCGATGGATATAACCTCAACACCTTCATCATGGCGGAAGATTTCCCGTCCGAGTGGGATAACTGGGATGTTGACGCCGATATCGAGATGAAGTTCGAGGATGTCTCGAAGCTTGTCAGCCGCGAGGTCGTTTCGAACGGCTCTGTTGCGCTCGTTATCCGCAGCAAGTATGCGATAAGCGGCAAATCGACCGTTACGCAGGATATGATATTCTTTGCGGACAGCGCCGAGGTGCGCTTCGACACCGTCATGGATTGGCAGGATAACCACCGCTTCCTCAAGACTGCGTTCGATACCTCTGTCAGGCAGGAGTTCGCCCGCTTCGATGTCCAGTTCGGCAATGTCAAGCGCCCGACCACCCGCAATAACAGCGTTGAAAAGGCAAAGTTCGAGGTGCTCAACCATAAATATACCGACCTCTCCGAGACCCGTTTCGGCGTCGCTGTTCTTAACGACAGCAAGTACGGCATCAGCGTCAACGGCGGCAAGCTGCGCCTGTCTCTGCACAAGGGCGGTCTGCGCCCCGATTTCAAGGGCGACAGAGGCGTTCACCACTGCGTCTATTCGTTCCTGCCGCATGACAGCGGCTTCGATGCCGAGAATGTTATCCGCCCGGCATATGAGCTCAATGTTCCCACCGCGGTGACTGCCGGCGAATATTCGGCTCAGAAGTTCATGAGCATCGACGCCGACAATATATTTGTCGAGGCTGTCAAGCCCTGCGAGGATGCTCAGCGTGCATTCATAGTTCGTATGTATGAGGCAGAGGGCACCTTCACCAACGCAAAGGTCAGCTTCTTCGACGGCGCAAAGAGCGTGAAGATAACCAATATGCTCGAAGAGGAGCAGGGCGAAGTCGAGAACATTGCGCCCGCGAAGCTTCAGTTCAGACCCTTCGAGATAAAGACCCTCAAGGTCACTTACTGAGGAGGAATATCATGACGGTTGAAAAGCTGGAACTCAAAAGTAATCCCGGGGCGACGCTCACCGCGTATCTGCTTGATACATCAAGAGAAATGCCGAATATGACCGACCGTCCGGCGGTTTTGGTCATCCCCGGCGGCGGATACTATATGTGCTCCGACCGCGAGGCAGAGCCGATAGCCATGGCGTTCGCCGTGCACGGATATAACACTTTCGTCCTGCGCTATACCGTGGGCGAGGGCAAGAATTTCAAAATGCCCCTTGCCGATGCCGAAGAGGCGCTGACGCTCATACGTGAAAGGGCAGAGGAGTGGCATGTTATAAAAGACAAGATAGCCGCCATCGGCTTTTCCGCCGGCGCGCATCTTGCGGCAGCCCTCTCGACTCTCAGCAGCACAAGACCCAACGCGTGCATGCTCGGCTATCCGTGCATCCTCTCCGAGATAAGCAGTATTCTGGCGTTCCCCGTGCCGTCGCTCGAAGAACATGTGGATAGAAATACTCCGCCCACATTTATCTTCGGCAGCGCGTCGGACAAAACCGTCCCGATAATAAACTCCATAAAATATGCCGAGGCGCTCACGAAAAACGAAGTGCCGTTCGAGATGCATATTTTCGCCAAGGGCTGGCACGGCTTCTCGCTGTGCACCCCGAGCGTCTGCGATAAACCAGAGTCAGTTATAGAAAATGCCCGCGCTTCTCAGTGGGTGAAGCTCTGCACCGATTGGCTCTCGGATACCTTCGCCCTCGGCGAGATGTAATAAAAATAAAATGAGTCTCCGTATTTCGGAGGCTCATTTTTTTGTGCGCTGACATGAACTGTGTTAATTTTGGGCTTGTTTTTTGAAAACGGAACAAAATTGGAGCAAGTTACACGGTTGTTTTCTATAATCGGGCTTTCAATAGCCGCGCTGCAGTGTTTGACGACCAACGGAGACAGGCGAGGGAATGGCTTGCGTAGCAAGACGCACGAGCGCGCACCCGTTCAAGCTCCGGCGCGTTTGCGTGCGAATGTGCCGAGCAACTAATTGAGAGCCGCGGACTAAGTACTGCGGCGCGGCGTTGCGGGGGTACAGGGGGAATCCCCCCTGTTTTGCTTTTCTTTTGTAGGCGTTTTCTTTTTCAAATAAAAAGAAAATGCCGAAACGCGGGAAGTGTAAAATATTTGATTATTGTAGGTCGCGAAGGTAGTGGTAAAAACTCGTAGCGATAAAATTGTATTTGGTAAATTTATAAATAATTCATCCCCCGCACTCAATATACGGGGGATATATTTTTTAGCTTGCAGCCATCTCTTCGATTGAATTTCCGTGGATGACGCGCTCCGTCGTCTCTTCTTCGGGCTCTGTCGTCGCTTCGTATGGGGCTTCGCTCTTGAGATACGGGACATATAATGTCCTTATGGCCGGCCTCACCCAGCAAAATCGCTGCCCTTGCTGCGAATCTATCTGAGTTTTCGGTGTGCGTTCGGATATCCATAATATCGGTCTTTTGCGATGAATGTACGAGGCTCCGAGCTTTATGTCATATATCGGATATGGCGTGTCGGCGATGGTGAGGTCGGCGGTGTAGAAAATCCTCATCCCCGGCTTGCATTGGAATTCGACCTCGGAAATCGCCGTGTTCCCGAGCGCGTCGGTTTTTCTCTTGATATTCAGCGGCTTGTTTTTCAGCTCCTGACCGTCTTCTTGAGTCAGGATGAAAAACGAGTCGTTGTTTCTGTATACCTGATATGTCATCAGACTTTTGTTTGCGTCGCTTTTCTCGAATTCAAGGCAGTCGGCGTAATTTTTTATATCGCCCTTCTTGGCGGACTCTATGTCTTTTAGCTCAAAAGAACAGAGCAGCTGTTTCTTGCCGTCGTTATCCGTGACGCAGTATGTTAAATTTTCAAAATAATATGACGGATTGTCGGTAGTGCCCATCGTGTAAACGCCGGATTGAAGCTTGCCGTCGCTGTTCCTGCGGCTCTGATATTCCTTTGTGTATTTGATGTCCTGAAGAGACATGTCTGTCAGCTTGTCGATACTCGCCGTGTTGCGGAATCGCATAATCTCGCTGTTCGGCAGAAGCTTCAGAACCTCTCTGTCAACTCCGTAGTCCGCAAGGGTGTTTTCTATTCTCGCGCGCTCGTCTGCGTCCATTGCGATGTCCGCCGTGCTGTATGGCTCAATTTCGGCTTTTCTCGTCAGACGATATGCGTCGAAACCCGCGCATGCCGCGAGCACCAGCACGAACGCGCAGAGCGTTACGGCGGCTTTCTTCAGCCCGGAGCTTTCCGCCTCATATTCGTGACCGCTCTCGTAGAGGAACTTATTTGCCCGCCGCAGAACGGCTATCGTGATTATCATATTGAGTATAACCAGCGATATCGCGATAAGGAAGAAAACCGGCGCGCTTTCCGAGTTTAGGGATGCCGTTTTTGTGATGTACATATATATGTATGTCCCGCCGCTGAGCGCACTGAGAAGCACGTTCGACACAGCGCACAGCGGGAGATGCAGAGCCTCTGCGTCCTCGCGGCCTCTTGTGAGATCAATCAGCCCGCCGACAAAAAGAATCCAGAACGCCGCGCCGCATATCGCGCCGAGTAGCGAAAGAATGAAGATTGGGAGCGGGTGATCCTCCGCTATCGGAGTCAGCACCGTTGAAGCGCCCGAAAGAACATATTGTCCCATTATCGCGGCGAATGATAATCCGAGCTTCTTGTGTGCCTTGCGCAGGCAGAATATGCCCGCTATCATCAGCGACTGACCGAACATCTTTATGAGTATGTCCATGCCGCTGAGCAGACTTATTTGGAACGATGCGAAAAAGAATCCGGCGATAACGAGAGCCAGCGCGCTCTTGAATCTGAGCTCGGGAAAACTCGCGTGAACCTGACCGAGCTTTGTCTTGACATCGTTCCTGTCGCCCATGGAGTTTTCCGCTTCGATTGCCGCGTGCTCCTCGTCCATACCCCGCGCGAGGTTGCATTCGTAGGTGCACATCAGATGGTCATAAAGTTCATTTCTGGCGTTTTCACGCTCGCGGTCTGAGATTATATCGCCGCAGACATAGTCGAGAAATCCATCAAACCTGTCCATGATACTGCACCTCCGTTGTTTGTTGTTTTACCCTGTCTGTCCGCTTTCGGGCAGTTTTCATTTAGTTATATCCTCCGTGAAATCAGAAGCTTCGTTTTCGCTGTCACTGAACGGCTCTTTGAATATCGACTCATATGACACATCGCACGGATGCACATCATGGCTGCGGCAATATGTCGGCGTGGATATTCCTGTCTGATGTATGAGCGCGCGGCTCGCAGGCGACTGTATCGGCAGTTTGCGGTGGACATACTGTACCGTGTAATTCGCCGTGAGTATTTTACTCGAATCGTCGCTCGGCTCGCCGAGATAGGCGGCGTAGATTATCTTCATGCCGTCTTTGAGTTGGAATTCAACGCGGTTTATTCTGTTTATCGACGCGTCGCTGTCCGGTTGTATGTTGAGCGGCTTGTTTTCTACAAGACCGCCGTTCTCTTCGGTCAGTATCATGAAAAGATCGTCGTTGTATTCTCCGCCCATGTTGAGCGGCATAAGATAATTCGAGGCGGTTGCGTCGGTGTAGTTGAAAATCATGCCGTCAATATATTTTCTGTCGTTTCTCGTCTGCTCGGAATCCTGCAATTCGAGAAAATACAGCGTGCGGATATAGTTGTGCGGCTCGCCGGAATCGATAATTATGCAGTATTCGTGCCGCTCGAAATTATATTCGATATCTTTGCTTTTGAAGCTAAACTCCGGGCGGGCGTTCCAGTTTGCAATAAGATTTTTCATCGTGTCGTCGAGCTTATCTGCGCTGACCGCATTGCTGTATTTTTGCAGTTCGCTGTCCGGGAGCAGGGCAATGTTGTCGTCCGATATCCCGTAGCTCGAAAGTATTGCACAGATTCTGTCGCGCTCGCTGTCGCTCATGGATATGTCGTGCGCGTTATACGGCTGCGTTTCCGCCTTGCGCTCGGCGAGAGCAAAATCGACAGCACCGCTGAGAATGAATACGAGCGCAAACGAGCATATCACAAGCGCCGCTTTCTTGCCGCTTGATGATTCAACGGTGTATTCGTGCCCGCTTTCAAAAAGCAGTTTGTTCGCGCGGACGAGCGTGATAAGCGTGACAACGATCGCGGCGACTGCGACTATAATAAATATCAGCGCGGGGAAGCCTTCTATTTTGATATTTTTGTCCGCGCTGTAAGTGCCGCTTGAGAATGCGAGCAGTACGAGTATAGTGTTGGCAATATTTAACGCCGCGTTGAGATATATACATGCCGAATACGGCGGATGCTTTGCCGCTTCGCGCCCGTTTGTGAGATTTTTCAGCCCCAGTGCAAACAGTGTCCAGAACACGGCGGCGCATATATATGAGCCCACGAGCAGAACGGTTGGCAGCCAACTGTATTTCTCGCTGAGCGGGTATAAAATGATATTTGCGGCAAAAAGTGCAAACTGCGCCGAGAACACGGCAAAAGATTGACCGAGCCTCTTGCTCGCTTTGCGCAGGCAGAATGTCCCGGCGAAGACCAGCGCCATGCCGAAAAGCTGAATGACTTCTTTCAAAAGCGGGTAGGAGACTTCGAGCGTAAAGCTCATGAAAACGAAGCCGACCGTAACGAGCGTCAGGGCTTTTTTGAAGTCGAGCTCCGGGAAGCTCGCGTGAACCTGTTCGAGCTGCGCACGAACAGCATTTCTGTCGCCCATGGAGTTCTCCGCTTCGATTGCCGCGTGCTCCTCGTCCATACCCCGCGCGAGGTTGCATTCGTAGGTGCACATCAGATGGTCATAAAGCTCATTCCTGGTGTTTTCGCGCTCGCGCTTCGAGATTATATTGCCGCAGACATAGTCGAGAAATCCGTCAAACCTCTGCTGCAAGCTTCGCACCTCCCAGTACCTTTGAAACGGCGCCTGAGAAGCTCTGCCACTCGCGTTTTTTGTCCGCGAGCTCGGCGAGCCCCGATTCGGTTATCTTATAATATTTGCGTTTTCTGCCCTCCGCTTCGCACCAATAAGATTCGAGCGAACCCTCTTTTTCGAGCGAGTGCAGAATGGGGTAGAGCGTGCCTTCGTTGAGACTGAACACATTTTCGCTCATCACTTCGAGCGTCTTGATTATCTGGTAGCCGTACATATCGGTCTTTGATATGACGCTGAGCACCAACAGCCCCGTGCTGCCCTTTGCGAGTTCCTTGCTTATTTTCATACTATCACCTTGTATACAATTTTACTCAATGCATTGAGTATCTATGCATATATGCTATCATGTATTTTCGCCTTTGTCAACAGAAAAAAGAAATTTTTGCATTCTTCGCCCGCATTGAATATGCAATACAGTTGTGGTATAATCTACCTGTTATTCAGTTCGGAGGTACATTTTATGGATAAAAAGATAGCAGTCCTGACCGGGGGAACGTCAGGCATAGGCATGCAGACCGCGCTCGCGCTTAAAAATGCGGGATATACCGTTTATGAACTCAGCCGCCGTGCGCAGGGTGTCGAGGGACTCAACCACCTCGTCGCTGATGTGACGGACGAAGCGGCAGTGAAAAAAGCGGTCGATGAGATAGTCGCTCGCGAGGGCAAGATAGATGTGCTCGTCAACAACGCGGGCTTCGGCATCTCGGGCGCAGTTGAGTTCACAAAGACCGAGGACGCCAAGCGCCTTTTTGACACGAACTTTTTCGGTATGGTGAATATGAACCGCGCCGTAGTTCCGGTTATGCGCGAAGCGGGGCAGGGGAGAATAGTCAATATCAGCTCCGTCGCCGGGCAGATTCCGATTCCGTTCCAGACCTATTATTCCGCAGCGAAAGCGGCGACAAATTCATATACCATGGCTCTTGCAAACGAGCTTCGTCCCTACGGTGTCACCGTCTGCGCGGTTCAGCCGGGCGACATAAAAACGGGCTTTACAAAGGCGCGCGAAAAGACGGTCGACGGCGACGATGTCTACGGCGGACGCATCGGGCGCTCTGTCTCCCGCATGGAGCATGACGAGCAGACGGGCATGGATCCCGCGGTCGCCGGAAAATTTATCGCCAATGTCGCCATGAAGAAAAAGGTGAGCCCGATATACACCATCGGCGCGAGCTATTCGTTCCTGACCTTCCTCACCCGCCTCATGTCGTGGAAGGCCATGAACAAGATAATCGGCGCGATATATGCAAAATAAGCGCAAAATTTGAATAGAGTCTCCGTTGCCGGGCGCGGCGGAGACTTTTTTAAGAAAAACTGAAAAAAATTGCAAATAAGGCTTGACAGAACGGCGAATTTATAGTATATTAGTCTGCGTCGTCGGACGAAAAACCGATCGATCAGGGAGCATAGCTCAGCTGGGAGAGCACTTGCCTTACAAGCAAGGGGTCACAGGTT
>OGPK01000182.1_pt1 | contig 73891 bp, 62 predicted proteins | sample 1552921 | NCBI WGS metagenome assembly OGPK01 (sample SAMEA2580264, study PRJEB22360) | human gut metagenome | biome: human gut; feature: human-associated habitat; material: faeces | place: Denmark | collected 2008/2010 | reverse complement strand
CCCTTGCGGATTTCAAACTCCATGCAGCCCGTGTCCGGGTCTGCGTCGGTCTGGCGGCACTGGTCGGGGTGCTGTCCAGCGTAGGCGGCAAGCCGCTTCTTTAAGTCGATGTTGTGGGTGCGAATATGGATAAGGGGGTCTTTCTCGTCAAACCATATATCGGTGGTCTTTTCCTGCTTGGTAAGCCCTGTTCTCATAAGCTCTCATTTCTGCGCCCCTGTTACGCAATAGGGTCATTTTTCGGGTGTTTTTCCCGACTCTTGACTTGGGGAAAATGAGGACAAGGCGGACAACCCGGACAGCAGCCCGGCGACACACCGCCCGACGGCGATCCGCGCCAAAACGGTTCGTGACAGATGTTGAGCGGTTTGAGAAGATGTAAAAAACAAATGAACCGTATATAAAAACCGAGCGGCCGCAGCAGTTTGCTGCGGCTGTTGTTTGTAAATATAGCACAGGGACCGGCAATGAAGAATAAAATATCCGAAAACAAAATATTTATTGCAACGCCGCTCATACTCGGCGCACTCTCATTATTCGCATTTGCGATTTATTTTCACAGCGCAAATCACGCGCCATACACATATACCGATGTTATAATTGCGGGACCGATACTCTCATTTATCGGCGTAATTATTTCTTTCATCACGCGAGAAAGCAGAAAAACATATCCGACATTATGGATATGCGGGCTTGCCGCCTGCACGTTCGGCTTTATAATATGTGTTATGGTTATTTTGATATTGGTGATGTTTGTTGCGGCGAGGGTCAGTGAATCGTGATGTTGATAATTGGAGTTTAAGGGTATAAAAATTTTTGCACTTATTTATCGCAAGCGTAAAGCCCCGTCGGATAACCGGCGGAGCTTTGCTATATTCTATTTGCCTTCGTTTTGGAGCTTCTGCATATCCGCGGCGCGGATGGCAGTTCTCATTATCTTGCCGCTGCTGGTCTTGGGCAGCTCTCTGACGAACTCGACAACGCGGGGATATTTATACGGTGCGGTCGCGTGCTTGACATGGTTCTGTATCTCCTTGACTAGCTCGTCGCTCGGCTCATAGCCCTTGGCGAGGACAATGGTCGCCTTGACGACCTGACCTCTGTCAGGATGCGGCAGAGCGGTGACTGCGCACTCGAGCACGGACGGATGCTCCATCAGCGCACTCTCGACCTCGAACGGACCGATGCGGTAGCCGGAGCACTTGATAACATCGTCGTTTCTGCCGACGAACCAATAGTAGCCGTCGCCGTCGCGCCATGCGGTGTCGCCGGTGTTATAATATCCGAACTTGAAGCTCTTCTCCATCGCGGCGTCGTCTTTCCAGTAGTCGCGGAAGAGTCCGGTCGGATGGCCCTGATCGACCCGGATGCAGATAGAACCGACCATACCGTCCTCGCACTCCTCGCCGTTTTCGTCGAGAAGAGCGATATCATAGCCGGGCGCGGGCTTGCCCATTGAACCTGGCTTTATCTCGACCCACGGATAGTTTGCGAGCAGGACGGAGGATTCACTCTGGCCGAAGCCCTCGTATATCCTCATGCCCGTCAGTCTCTCTATCTGATGGAAAACCTCGGGGTTGAGCGGCTCACCCGCGAGGCAGGCATGCTCAATGTAGCTGAAATCGTATTTTGAAAGATCCTCTTTTATCAGGAAGCGGTATATGGTCGCGGGGGCGCAGAATGTGCTCGGGCGGATACGCTCCATAGCCTCAATCATATCGATCGGGTGGAACTTCTCGGTGTCATATGCGCCGACAGCCGCGCCGCAGATCCACTGGCCGTAGATTTTGCCCCATGCGAACTTTGCCCAGCCGGAGTCGGTCTGGGTCATATGTATTTTGTTCTCCTTGACGCACTGCCAATATCTCGCGGTCGTTATCTGACCGAGAGCGGAGGAGAAATCATGGCGCACCATCTTGGGCATTCCGCTCGTGCCGGATGAGAAATAGAGCAGAGCCGTATCGGTGACAACGGTTCTCTTCTCAGGATCGGTCGGGCGCTCGAACTCGGTCGAATAGCCGCCGATAACGGAGCGGTAATCTATTGCGCCGTCAACGGGCTTGTCGCCAACGGTGACATAATATTCGAGGTTCGGACACTCGGGCAGGGAGTCACGGACATGCTGAACAACATCGTCGTCGCCGACGGTTATGAGCATTTTGACGCCCGCCGCATTTATGCGGTAGACATAGTCCTTCTTCATCAGCTGGAACGATGCGGGAATAACTATCGCGCCGATTTTGTGGAGCGCGGTTATGATAAACCAGACTTCGGGACGCTGCTTCAAAACGAGCATGACTATGTCGCCCTTCTTTATTCCCTTTTCGAGCAGGAAGTTGACAGCCCTATTGCTGTTGTCTTTTATGTCTTTGAAAGTGTAGTGCGCCATGTCGCCGGCATCGTTCGTCCAGACGAGGGCGAGCTTCTCGGGCTCGATATCCGCCCACGCATCAACAACATCGAAACCGAAGTTGAAATCATCGGGCACATTTATTTTGAAATTCTGCTTCATGTCCTCATAGCTGTCAAAATCATAGCGGGGACAGAAGCGCTTGATTATATCATCCATTTTTTCTTTTTCCTTTCGGGGGGTGTCGCAGTTTTATTCGTTGATAACGGTCAGGAATCTTGTTCTTCCGTCTACCGCCGCCTGGCCGTGCGGGAGGTTCGGATCGAAATAGATAGCGTCGCCCTCATTGAGTATGAACGAGTTCTTGCCGACCGTTACCTTGACCTTGCCCTCAAGGACGAGGTTGAACTCCTGGCCGGAGTGCATAACGAGCGCGGGCTCGGTCTCCTGCTCTTCGAGCGTGACGAGCATCGGCTCCATCTGGCGGTTCTTGAAGTTAAAAGCAAGGCTCTCGATATAATAGCCCGAATATCTGTCAACTCGAACTCCGTCGCCGCGTCTGACGATAGTGTAGCTGTCCATTCTCGGTGATTCGCCGGTCATGAGCACGGTGCAGTCCGTGCCGAGTGCCGCCGCTATGGCATAGAGCGCGCTGACGGGGATATCTTTTTCGCCCGACTCGTACTTCTCATATTCATCATGGGAGATATTCAGCTTCTCCGCCATTTCGGTTATCGATATTTCAAGGATCTCTCGCAGTTCCTTAATTCGCTTGGGTATCTGTAAAAGCTCGTCGTTCATTCTGTGCCTTCCTTTCCGTGTATATGCGGTCTTGATGCGAACTATATTCTATTATTTTACTCTACATATATAGTTTTTTCAAGTGTACAGAGCAAATATAGGCTCAAAAATAATTGCGGTTTTGTTGTTTTTGCAATAGAAACGCGGGCGTTTATATGCTATAATATAACACTGAAAACGAAGTGAGGAGGCTCGGTATGACAAACATCACCGAAGATATCAAATATATCGGAGTAAACGACCGCGAAATCGACCTGTTTGAGGGTCAGTACGAAGTGCCCAACGGCATGGCATATAACTCATATGCCATTCTCGACGAAAAAATTGCCGTCATGGACACGGTGGACAGGCACTTCACCGCCGAATGGCTCAAAAATCTCGAATCGGCTCTCGCCGGCAGGCAGCCCGATTATCTCATAGTTCAGCACATGGAGCCCGACCACTCGGCGGGCATCGCGGAGTTTTCCGCAGCTTATCCCGACGCCGTGATAGTCGGCAACGATAAGACTTTCACGATGATAAAGAACTTCTACGGCGGGGATTTCATTAAAAATTCGCTTTCCGTCAAAAACGGCGACACGCTCTCGCTCGGCGAGCATGAGCTGAATTTCGTCTTTGCGCCGATGGTTCACTGGCCGGAGGTCATGATGACTTACGACGCAAAGGACAAGGTGTTCTTCTCGGCGGACGCGTTCGGCAAGTTCGGCGCGCTCGACGCGGACGAGGACTGGGCGTGCGAAGCGAGAAGATACTATTTCGGCATCGTCGGAAAATACGGCGGACCCGTGCAGACGCTGCTCAAGAAAGCCGCCGGGCTCGATATCGCGGTCATATGCCCGCTCCACGGACCTGTTCTCAGCGAGAATCTCGGATATTATCTGAATCTCTATGACATCTGGTCATCCTACGGCGTTGAGAGCGAGGGAGTCTGCATCGCATACACTTCTGTATACGGCAACACGAAAAAGGCTGTCGAGTATCTCGCCGAACAGCTCAGGGCTGACGGCTGCGCAAAGGTCGCGGTCAACGACCTTGCCCGCTGCGACATGGCGGAGGCTGTTGAGGACGCGTTCCGCTACGGAAAGCTCGTGCTCGCGACGACCACTTATAACGGAAGCATATTCCCGTTCATGCGCGACTTCATCGACCACCTGACCGAGCGCGGATATCAGAAGCGCACAGTTGCGTTCATCGAGAACGGCTCATGGGCGCCGACCGCCGCGAGGAACATGGCGAAGATGTTTGAAAACAGCAAGGATATCGAGCAAGTCGGTACGGTCACTATTCGTTCCGCAATGACCGACGAGAACAAAGCACAGCTCGACGCGCTCGCGAAAGAGCTTGCATAAAAGAATAAGCAAAACTGCCGAACCCGTAAAAAGATTCGGCAGTTTTTATTTTAGTATAGATTCAAGTTTGCGAAACACATCTTTGCTCTCCGGCAGGAACGGAAGAAGCTGAAAGTCATGGAAAAGTCCGTCGTATTTATAGAGCTTCGCATCGACGCCTGCGCTGAGCGCATTGGCGAAAGCCGTGTCGCTGTCGCTCTCCCCCACCTCTGCCGTACCGCAGAAAAAGACTGTCGGCGGAAAGCCCGAAAAATCGGCAAACGACACCGAGAGATACGGGTCGAGTAGGTCATGCTCTCCGGCATATTTCGGGCGGCGTCTGAAATACGCTTCGTGATTTTTGAATTTTTCTTTCCTCGCAATACCGTAAAACGGGTCGCTGTGGCAGTTTCGCTCATATGACTCTCCACAGGCTGTCATATCGCCCCAGAGCGAAAAGCAGACGAGTTTTTGTGGCATCGGTCTGCCGGAATCACGAAGCTTCTGCGCGAGGGCGAGCACCAGATTTGCGCCGCTGCTGTCCCCAAGGACTACAATATTTTGGGGCTTTATGCCCTTTGCTGTCAGCATATCCCACGCGCTCATGACATCGTCGAGCTGCGAAGGGAAGATATATTCGGGCATGGTTCTGTAATCGACGCTGAAAACGGCAGCTCCACCTGCGGCACGGCTGTATTTCAGTGCGAGGCGGCGATAAGCATCAATAAGCTTTATTTTGAAGCTTCCGCCGTGGATATGAAAAATCACTGTGTCCGTTCCAATCTTTTTGGGAACAAGACTTTCGACAAAACATTCGCCGCAGGGAGTTCGGGTCATGGTATAGCCTTTCGGAGGCTTATATCTGCTGCCTTTATTTTTTGCCGCCGCGCCCGCATTCGCACTCATATTCTCGTTTTTTACAAATCGTGAGTGGAACACGGCGCTGAACAATGCGCTTGTTATTCTTGCCGGCACGGAAGCCATAGTTATACTCCCCTGCCGAGCACGGCGTTCATATTTTTGACCAGCGGGTTCATGATGAATGGAATGAGCGTGCCCGCCTTTACAAAGCAATAGACTTCGTTCCACAGGGCATAAAATGCGAGCTTCTGCTCCGCTTTTTCGCTCGCGCCATATTTTTTGAGATATGTGTCGCAGAGGAAGAAACGTTTACCGGTCAGGTTATTGAACTGGAACAGATCATATTCGCGGTCGGCATACATGGAGTTGAGCGGATCGATGAAACCGGTTATCCGGAGTCCCTTGCCGACCATTATGTTGCCGACATTCAAATCGCCGTGGATAAGGCAGGCGTCGGAGATGGAATGGGAGAAGATATCCGAAAATTTGTCTCTCGCGCGGCTCATGGCCGAGACTATTTCGTAGGACAGCTGTCCGTCCTCCGAGAGCTGTTTTGCAGCCGAATATACCTCATTCATAAACGGCTCATAGCACTCGAGCCAAGACGAGAACTGCGGGTTCATTGTGTCACCGAATTTGTCGCTCCGACATTCGTGGATGCCGTGGAGCGCGTCGGTCACTTTATCAGCGAAAGCCAGCTTCGCGCTCTTCGGATAAAGCAGCTTGCCGAACGACATAAAGAGCGTGCCGCCATCGATTTTGTCCATAATATAGCAGTCGAGCGGTATACTGCCGTCGGCGCCGCGGGAATATAATACTTTCGGCATACGCACGCCGCAGTTTTCGGATAAAAGCTGTAAATCGTGAGTCTCTTTTTCGAGCATTCCGTCGGCGCGCAGGAACTTGACGACCGCCTCAATGCCGTCGCCGAAAGTCACGCCGACCGCCGTACCGAACGATCCGCCGCCGAGATTCTTTGTTTTAACGCCGCTTTTTCCGAGTCCCTCTTCACATACGGCAAGCGCATATTCCGCCGCTTTTTCGGGTTCAAGGGATTTCGGGATCACTCTTCCGACATTCATAACACCGCTCCGTTCCGTATTTTTTCAATACAAATTCTATCAAATTCCGCAGAAATATAAAATATCCCGGGGACGCTTTTTTCTATCCCCGGGAAACTTTATTCTGTCATTTTTCTGTATGCGCTCGGCGTCATGCCGTAAGATGCGAAGAACTGCTTATACAGCCCCGACGGGTTGTTGTACCCCGCCTCGCGGGCGATTTCGTCTATCGGAAGATCGGTGCCTTCTATAAGCTGAGCCGCTTTTTGCAGCTTGTAGGACAGCAATAATTCCGAAAAGCTCGCGCCGAGATGTTCTTTTATCATGCGCCCGGCGTATTTTTCGCTGTAGCCGAGCGTTGACGCGAAACCGCGAAGAGATGCGGAGCCGACATTCCCGGCGAAATAGAGATTCAGCTCATCAGCAAGATGCTCGTCTCTATTGTTCCCGCCGCGCAGAAGTTCAATAAATAAAAGTGAGAGATAATTTTCAATAGCGCGTTCGGAATAATCCGCGCCGCCGTAATATTCGCCGAACAGGCGCATGACGATGAAATTGACCTGTTCGGAAGTTTTATCAAACACGGTCATTTCAGTGCCGATTTTTAAACCTACGGCGCATTTTTCAAAGAGCTTTGCCGGAATAACGGTTTTTATTATATTATCGCCCTTGCGGCTCTTTTCAAGAGAGTGCACCGTCCCCGGAGGGATAATGCACGCCTGACCTTTTTTGAGCGTCAATTTTCGCTCTGGATTCTTGAAGCGCTGGGTACACTCGCCGGACAGAACATAGATAAATTCATAGAACGAGTGCCCATGATAATATGGCTGCTGGCAGGCGGTATGCTTTCGCATATGAAATTTGTCGGACTTCCTTGTCGGGATAAGCGGCTGGCCGTTTGCGTCGAGCGTCTTGAGCGTTTCTTTATTGAAGCCCGCCGATATTATTTTATCCGCCTCTTCAAATTCTTCGGATATCATCTGTCTTATGGCAGTTTCCGACAATGTGGCGTTATAGTCCTCGCGCTCGTGTCGGTCAAAAAGCTGAGAAAAGCCGCTGTTCGTCATAGCACTATGCCTCAATCATTCGCTTCTTCAGGTTCTGCCGCCGTTACGGGCTCTGCCGCAGGAGATGTAGTCTCATGTGCCGTCGGAGCTTCGGTCGGCTGAGTTTCAACCCCACTTGTCTGCGCGGGCGCGGTATGGCTGCTCTGCGCGCGTGTGTCGGAGGCGGTCGAGCCGCCGAGAGTTGGGACGAGTCCCTGATTATACAGGTCTATCGCCGAGACATGGTCGCTGCCGATATTAATATTCGTCTTGCCGTATAGCGCCAATTGGAGCTCGCGCGCGGCGACGGGATAGTCGATGACCCAGGTGTCGAGCTGCATTCTCGCCACGCGGCCGTAATAAGTATAGAGCTTCGCCGCAACATAGTTGCCCTCCGAGGGCATGACCATCTGCGCTATATCGTAGTTCATCCACTTCTGGGCGAACGCCTGAGTTAAAAGCGAGATTATCTCTCCCCTGCCATAGTTCGTGTGCACGTTCGGCAGGACGATATCCATGGCGTTGTTAAGCTGCCCCAGAGACGCGCCCTGCGCGCTCTTTATAAGCGCGGTTATTATCGTGCGCTGTCTCGCAGTTCTGCCGAGGTCACCCGCCGCATCGACATGGCGGATACGGGTATAGACGAGCGCCTGCGCACCGTTGAGCTTCACGGCATCGCCGGACTGAATTTTATCTATCTGAGTAGTTGTGCGGTTGATATACTCCGCCTCATATGGCTCGATTTTCAGCGTCACGCCGCCGAGCGCATCGATAAGCTTCGGGAAGCTTTTGAAATCGACGCTGATATAGTGATCGATTTCTATCTTGTAGTCGTTTTCGAGCGTTTCGATAAGAACGGGATAGCCGCCCCATCTATATGAATGGTTGAGCTTGCAGCAGCGCTCGGGATTTCTCGCCGCATCGGGGATGTTCATATATGTATAGCTGTCGCGCAGGAAAGAGACGAGGGTTATCTTCTTCGTGCGCTTGTTGAGTGAGAGCAGGATAAGGGCATCCGAACGACCGGTGTTGCTCTCGGCATCGTCAACACCAATAAGCAGGACGTTTATAACATTCTTGCTCGAATATTTTTCGCCGCCGTTCTTCGCCCATGCTGTTATGAGCGCATCAAGTCCGGAAGTGTCCGCCGCATCATACATATTGTCGAACTCATCTTCGGGCGCGAGAGTATAATCCGGGTCGACCTTTCCGTCCTTATCTATATTGATAAGCCCGACTTTTGTAAAAATATAAATGCCAAAAATTACAGCCGCAAGAACCAATATTGCAGCTGCAACGGCTATAAATATCTTCAGATTTTTCTTGTTGTTGTCCATGAAGAACTCTTTTGCGCTTCGTTTCTTTTCGCTCATAGGACATTCTCCTTCGTTCGCGCATATACGCGTTTTCTGTTTTTATCTTACCATACAATGGAAGCAATTTCCACCGTCTTATATATTTTCGTCAAAATACACATAAAAAGAGCAGCCCGCTAGGACTGCCCTTTTAACTTTATTTTGATTTCTGGGGCTCGTTTTTGGAACTGCTCTTTGTATTCTTGGCAGTCTTTGTGCTCTCTGCTCCGTGAACATAGGCATAAGTGTAGTTGTACTTATATTTGCCGCGGTAGTAATATCCGCTGTGCTCATCTTCGACGCAATTGAGGACAAAGCCAACTATCTTCGCATCGGCAAACTCAAGCTGGCTGACGACATTGACGAGCTCCTCTTTCTTTGTCGAGCCGGGACGGACAACTATAACAGCACCGTTGGTATACTTCGAGATGACCGCCGCATCGATAACCGCAGAAACGGGCGGAGTGTCAATGAATATATAGTCATATCTCTCCTTGAGCGTCTCCATAAGCTCGGCAAAAGCATCACTGCTCAGAAGCTCACTGGGGTTGGGCGGAAGATAACCCGAGAATATAACATCGAGATTATAATCGTCTATTCTGACTATGGCATCTTCAAGAGCGCAGGCGTTGACAAGCACATTCGTAAGACCGGGCGACGACTTGCGCGCAAGAAGCCTGTTGATATTCGGGCGGCGCAGGTCGCAGTCTATAAGCAGGACTTTTACATTGGTCTCGGCAAAGGTTATCGCGGTGTTGAGCACATTTATGCTCTTGCCGTCGCTCATGCCGCAGCTTGTGAATTCGACGACCTTGCAGCCCTTGCCGGGCATCGAGAAAACGATGTTGCTTCGCAGGGTGTTGTATGCTTCGTCGACGATGAAGCTGGTGTTGTCGCCGAGGATATATTTACGTTCGGACGGAGAATGGTGGCTGCTTACTTTATTCTTTCTTCTGATAAGCTTCATTTAGACGCGCCCCCCTTCTTTGAAAAAATGGCTTTCTTTCTTTCGCCTTTATCGTCATAGAGAGTGAAATTCGGTATCTTGCCGACGACGGGAGCATCGAAGAGCTTGGCTATATCATCCTCGTTCTCGATATAGGAATTGAAGAGAACGAGCAAAACGATTATTGCAAGAGTGAGTCCCACGCCTATAACGCAGCCGATAAGGGTGAGTTTCTTGTAGGAGGGATATGCTATTTCTTCGGGCACACGTGCAAGGTCGACGACCTTGACCAAGCTTCCCTCAACAAGATTCATTATGGCGTCCGGGGCAACTTTGGCTATCTCATTGACTATCTTAGCCGCCTCTTCGGGGTCGTTGTTGTTGATGGATATTTTAAGTATGGGTGTGTCCTCAACAGCCTCGGCGGTAAACGATGCGCGTATAGCATCGACATTGTAGTTCTCTCCGAGCTTTTCCTTGACTCTGTTGAGAACATTATCGCTCGTAAGCAGTCCCTGATATGTAGTAACCAGGTTCTGGGACGCGCTGAGGTCGGATGAATATATCTTTTCGTCGTTCTCGCCGGTGTAGTTCTGAATATAAATAGTTGCGGTTGCTTTATACTGCGGGGTTATAAAGAACTTGGCATAAAGGAACACGCCGGAACCGCAGACAATGCCGACAAGCAATATCAGCCAGAGCCTTTTGAGAACTTCAAAGAAAAGGCGTTTAAGGTCAACATCAAATGTTTTAAGTTTTTCCATAAGCAATCCCCTCTCGGTATCGTGGATATACAACATTATAATTATACATACAGCGACACGGTTTATCAAGTTATTTTTACTTTTTCTTACTTTACACCAAAACGGCGCATCATTTCCTTATAATTTTTGACAGCTTCGCTGTCCGCACTCTTCACTCCATGCATCCATGAGCGAAGCTCACGAAACTGAGTAAATATTATTTTCAACGCTCTGACCACATATGCTACAGGCAAAAGTACCGGGAACCTGTCAACTGCTTTACTGCGGCGGCGCATCTCGGACGATGAAATAAACAGCTTTCGTTTGACCGCCGCGGCGAAAGAGTTGCTGCCATCCTCGTTTGCAAGGTACATTACCATATTGGCAGCCTTGCCGTAGCTTCCGGATTCAAAGACATATTCGCCCATCTCGTCGAGCAGCCCGCTCTCCGGCTCATCGCCGAACCAATGGAGTGAGAGCGCCTTGAGATTATTCATAACCTCGTCCAAATTATAGCGTTCAAAGACGGAGTTTATCTTCACCCAATCGAGCTCGTCTTTATATTTTTTCATATAGAGCGCCATATCGGCAAAGAATCTGACGCCGACTCCGCCCTGATGGAAATGGCCGAACAGATGACCCATAAGAAAAATATAATTGTCGCTTGGGTCGAAGTGATATTCAAAGCCCTCGCCGTCTGTATGTTGCCACGGCGGCGCAAAATACCCATCGAGCCCGGTCTCGCGCTGATGATCGAGCACGGATTCGTGAACCTCGACCGAGATAAACGGATCACGGTGGAAAACATCATGGTGTCCCTTATGTCCCTCGAAGCTGTACCCCGCCTGCGTGAGAACTTCTTTTATCTTCTCGTGGCTGTCGAGATCGGCGTAGACATCTATATCCGCCATCTCGCGCATATCCTCGGACGGATAGAGCTGGGCGACATCCGCGCCCTTGAGAAAGATATGCTTTATCCCCGCAGACGAAAACAGGTTTTCGAGCTCGCCGCGCGTCATCTTCTGATTTGCACACTTGAACATGAGCATATTATGGCTGCCCTGGAGTTCCGTGACGATATTCGTCGGGACATTCCTGTTTTTGCGCAGGGCGTACCACAATATATTTGTCATATTATGCTCGCGGGCAAGCTCCAGCAGCTTTTCAAAATCGCCGCTGAAATCATCCGCACGGCCGCCTTCGAGCACGGTACGCACAAGAAAAATATAATCTTCGTAAACCTTTTTCACTTCAAACCTCCGCTTTCAGCCGTTAAGAACGACCGAAGTTATCTTCCTGACTATTTTATCATCCTGAACGATACTGAATTTTCTAGCAAAAAGGCATCCGGAATTCATCAGCTCGTCATAATCTTCCGATTGAAATGTATACGGGTGACCGCGCGTCCAGTCGATATAGCGCAGACACGCCTCGTGGTCATCGTCGAACTCCTTGCTGTGCAGATTTGCCGCGAAATCCGAATTTATCATAACCGTCTGAACAAAAAATTCATCCGGGATATATGTGTGCTTAAACTGCCTGAACACATACGATTTTTGTGAAATGAGATATTTTGCAAACTCGCCGGTCACGCTGAACCACTGCGAGCCGCGCTGTATTTTTTTTCCCTTTATCCTGTTTATCCCGAGTATACGACCGATAACCGTTTCGGTCTTCGTGATAAAGCGATTAAAAAGGTTTCTTCTGCCTGAGGCAAAATGGTAATATCTTACGCGCTCAAGTTCCTTTTCGGTCGGCTCGGGTGCGCCGAAATGGACGAATTCCTCGCCCTTATGCGCATCGAAATAACGGTGTATTTCATCCTGATTTTTCAGCGGCAGATCCGCACCGGAAAGGAGATGGACATAGTCATATTCTCGCCCGCTTTCAAACGCCGCTTCGAGCAGCTCATACTCGCATCTGACCATATCGAATCCGCCCCACCTTATATGGATACGCGGGACGAACTCAACGCGGGAGTTTTGCAGAATATTCTGGATTCCGGCGATATCGAGCTTTGAATGGGAATCGATGTGTATATAAATGTCATTGCGCTCGTCATCAATACATTTGAGCAGACTTTCGAGCAGATCAAACTGATCGTGCGCTATTATCAGATATGCGTGCATGGTACACCTCCAATCAGCATTACTATTTTATTTTTTACGCGCCGAGGCGGAATACAGCGGCCACGCGAAAGCGAAAATTATTGCTTTTACCTTTCGCTTCGCCGAAGCATCGCACCCAAGAAACGCCGCAAGGACTCCGCGTATTTTTTTTGTGACCTCGCGCTTAAACCACGGCTCGCGGTCGATGCCGGAATGCATACTCTCCTCCGCACAGAACATAAGCACGCGCATACTGATATCCGCCGTTTCTTTGCGCCCGAGCGACTTTCCGCGCTCGCTGCCGCAGATATATTCGAGCACAGATACGCGGTCGATTACTTTTTTGTCATTGAGTCGGTTCATGAGGCTATCCGGAGCGGATTCATAATGATAGAGCCGTTTATCCGTATCTGCCTGCACTGAAATATTCTTGCTCACTTCATAGTTGAAAAGCCAGTCCTCGGCGATTACTAAACTTTCGTCGAAACGAATCTTCCCTATCGCCTTTTGGGAATAGACGGAGCGCCAAACATTGTTGTGCTTGCCGCAGGCGGAATAGGCAATTATAGAGTTTTTGTCGCTGAGCACCGTCACCTTGTCATCAGCTTCAATTTCATTCGGGCGTGAAGAATCGAAATAACCGCAGCCGGAGCGATCGGCGTTGTTTTTGAGCGCGTTTTTCATCAGAGTTTCGTACATATCGGGCTCTACAAAATCATCGGCATCGACAAAGCCGATATATTCGCCCGACGCCATATCAAGCCCCGAGTTGCGCGCAGAGGACGCGCCGTTGTTATTCTTATGTATCACGCGGACGCGCCAATCGCGCTTTGCCCATGAATCGCACATCGCGGGGCAGGCATCCGGCGAGCCGTCGTCGACCAAGATAAGCTCTATATTCCCGTATGTCTGCGAAAGTATACTTTCGACACATCTGTCAAGATGCTTTTCCGCCTTGTAGACGGGAACGATAATGCTGAGAAGTTTATCCACCGAATTCACCTCTTAACGCCCTTGAGTCTGAGCAGAAGTTTTGAAAAAAGATTGAACGGATACGCCGCAAAAAACAGGCGGACAGCCGACCTGCCCGTATCACCCCGGCAAAGGCGGCATATTGATTTATAAAATCCCAGCGCGGTTTTGAATCTTTCATCAGTCACGCCGATACGGTTGGCAAGAAGGGTATTAACGGCCGCATCATAGGCATATCGGCGCACGGCTTCCACCGTCTTGTCAAATCCGCGATCCGAAAAGAACTTCGCCTGAATTGCAAGAGCTTCAAGAACATCAAGTCTGCGCGGCGTATATTCAGACATGATGCTCCCCTGCCGGCTGAGATAAAAATACAAGGCATCCTTTCTGACGGAAATACAACTGCATCTGTCAAAAAGTCGAAAATATGTAAACTCATCCTCGTTGAGTCTGCCCTCGGGGAAAAATATACCGTCAAACAGCTCACGTCGGTAGATCTTTCCCCACGAGACAACATAGGCGGACGAGCCTTTTTTAGCCATGTTTTCGAACACGCCGCCTTTTGAAAGAAGCATGTCCGAATCAAATGACGGGGCTTTAAGCATTTCTCCGTTTTCGTTGATCCTAACAACATTCGCAATACAAATATCGCTGCCATCGCACCGCGCAGCATCAACAAGCAATTCAATACAGCCCGCAGATATCGCATCGTCGCTGTCGAGAAAGAAAACATACTCACCCGACGCTGCGGCGAGTCCTGCATTGCGCGCAGACGAGAGACCGCCGTTAGGCTTATGTATCACCTTTATGCGTCCGTCCCGCTCAGCCCACGCATCGCACATGGCGGGGCAGTCGTCCGGCGAACCGTCATCGACAAGGATTATCTCAAGGTCGGTGTATGTCTGCCCGACAACGCTTTCAACACATTTGTCAAGATATTTTTCAACTTTGTAAACGGGGATTATTACGCTTATCATCCTGTTTTCACTTAGCCTTTTTAAATTTTCCGAGAACACCGCCGACAAGCGATTTAACTCTCAAAAGCAACTCCTTGAAATACGGATTTCTGAAATAGAGAAGAAAATAAAGAATATTCGTTGCCGCAAAGCATACGATACCCTTGACTATAAATCCGAGTATGCCGGAGAGAGGAATCATATCGGCAAGCAACTTCACGCCGAAAGCGGCGCCGCAGCTGATAACCAATGTTGCAATGAACGAGACAAAATATCCCCAAACCGACTTTTTGAAATGATCACGGAAGAGAATAATCGGTTCATACCAGACATAGGTCAAAAGTTTTGAAACTGCTGACGCAAAAATGATGCCGGCCATGCCTATCCATTTGCCCATGAGTATGGAGAGTCCTATATTGAGAACTGCTGTAACAGTCATTATATACTTTGTCTTTAGATAGATTCCCGCCGCTTCTCTGTATATCCATATGGGATAGAGCAGACAGGTTAAAAGAAAATTGATGCAGATAGCACAAACGGTATATTTATCAACAAGGAAATCCTTACCAAGCCATAAGATTATGAAATCATCAACGAGCGCAAATGTACATGCGCTGATAACTATTCCGAACCACGCAGACATCGTCTGTATGATTTTAAAAATCCGATACTGCTTCTCCTTGCTATCAGATACCATCATATTGCCGAGACTCGCCGTGAATGAATAAAATACAATACTGGCATATTTGGTCAGCATATTTATCGGCATAAGATAGTTTGAATAATCGCCGACAGCAACCGTACTTACCATTTTAGATATAAGCAAATTGTCCGTACCGTTTATTAAGACCGATGAAAATTTATAGAGGAATATCGAACCCATGTTGCTGAATATCCCGCGCCTGTCCGCCTTTGGAAGCGGCTCACTCTTCTCCTTTATATAAGGGTACAGCTTATTCGCCTGATGCGAAATTATCAGATTGTTTATAATGGTAAATACAACATCAACCATAAGATAAGCGATATAGTTTCTCGTTACATATGTAATCGCTATTTGGATAATAGTAGAAATTGTACTGCTAACAGACATGTATCTTGAAATAACATAGCCGTGCTGATGTGCAGTGATAAGTGTCTGCTTATAGGCAAAAAGATATGAACAGACCGTTTTGAATACAGCTATCGCATAGTACAGATACATATGCTCTATCTCGTGATCAAGATTTACAAAGGAATCAAGAAACGGGACAAACGCAACGCCCGCAACGGAGACAACCGCTGCTATTATAAGATAAACTTTGCTGTAAAACTTATTCAGCGCGGCTATCTTTTTTGTGTCGTTCTCCGCTATCGGCTTATAGTAGCTGTATGCCATCGCCGTACCGAAGCCAAGGTCAGCAAGGCAAAGCAACGAGATAACATTCGTGAATAAGCCGTTGAGTCCAAGCATTTCTCGCCCGAACACATGGATAAACACGGTTTTCGAGACAAACGACAGCACTTTTTCCAATGTGGAATTTAAAAAACTTGCTATAGCAGTTCTTGTCGATTTTTCAGTACGTGAAGACGCCAATTTTTCTACCTCTTATTTAATGATTTCAATAAGCTCATCATAATAGGGCTTCAACACAGTATTGTCATAGCCGAAGCTTCTGCCTTTGATTTTTTCATAAAAAGCGGCGATATCTGCGCAATTTTCAACACTTTGTATATACTCGGCATCGGACAAACACCAGTCATAAACACCTTTTACCTTGTGGCTCATGCTGAAGAAAACGGCACATGGTGTTCCGGTTATCGCTGCGAATATCATTCCGTGAAGCCTGTCTGTTATCACAAGCTCGGCATGTCTGAATATTTCAAACTGCTTTTCGAGCTCTTCACTACGGTTCTCGGGAGGCACATTGTGGTCAAGACACATATCGGCCTCTTTGACGCTGTCAAATAAATTATGCGCCAAATCGTAAATCTCCGCAGCGAGAGCGTCATCCATTGTTTTTTCGCGATCTTCTCTCAGGCAGAGGACTACATCACTACGCTTCTGACTCTCACGGCATTTGTTAAGTGACAAAACCATATCTGGGATAAGATTAACTCTTTGGGGATTATCAAACAGTTGAAGTGCATTATCATAAGAAAATTTCTCTCGTACGCATAGAGTAATATTACTATTGTAATTATATGTCTTTCGCGCATCCGCAAGCCACGCTCTGCCACATTCGTCATCAGAGAAAAAGACAGTGTTTGGTAAGATCACAATTCTATTATCCGGCAACAGTTCTATAATTTTCTGAAGCAAAACATCTGCTTCAGGCCAAATAGTACCAATATATCCTCCTCCATGAAACAGAATATCACTTTTACCAAATAGCAATTTTAAACTTTTGCAATGTCTGTAATATTTAAATATTCTGCCTAGCTTTTTCTCCGTAATTTCGCACAAAAAACAATCTTTAAAAAGGCTCTCTTCAGCTACGGCAATAGCATGATCACCCAAATTGCCATGTTCCGGGGTCATCAAAAGAAATTTAAACTTATCTCTATATTTCAGTTTTTTAAAGGCATTTGAAAATATAAGCTTCCAGATATAAAGATAATATCTGAATCTTGCAAGAATCTTTCTTATTCCTTCAGGCAGTTTCCGCATTTTACAAATCACTCCAAAAATTTATCAAAATACGCTACATACAACTCATCTGCCAAGCAATCCGTTTAAAGATACAAATAAGCGTGGACTTATAGCAATGATAGTTGCTGAAATTTTATATTTTACCGAAAGGTACTTGTTTTTCACAATATCTTTTCTGTACTTTCGAATTTCATTGACTATCGTACCGAAAAATGCTTCAACCATCTCTTTTCCGCCACTGTCTTCCTCATCCTTGCTTAACAACCTTGACAGCGTTGCAAAAAGTACACGCGCGTGGCGCGAAATGCTCTTCTCATACAACTCACTATCCGGTTCGCTCAATTCAACAAATTTCTCTGTTATCCTATACAAATTCACACGTGCGGTCGTTGCCTCTGCAGAAGTAATAGAGTCCGCACGACGGATATAATGATAGAATCCCTCATCTGTTGATATAAACCTTGATGCTTTTTTCATAAGCCGATAATTCATATCAAGGTCTTCAGCATATTTTATAGTTTCATCAAAGCGTGTATCAGAAAACAAATCCAATCGATAAAGTTTCCCACACGCCTCCGGTCGAATATTGTCGAGAATAAACTCTCCCAGTATATCAGATCCTTCTAGCCTTTTATTTCCGGAGTTCTCTTGAAAAGTCGTTCCGTCTTCATATTCAACGCTGAATCCGCACATTATAATGTCCGCATCTTCGCCGATTGTAAAAAGGCTTTGCACAGTATTCTTATCGATCCAATCATCCGAATCGACAAACATCACAAATCTGCCGCAGGATATATCAAGTCCTGCATTTCTCGCAGAAGACAGTCCTCCGTTCTCCTTATGTATGACCTTTATGCGGCTGTCCTTTTGTGCCCAGCTGTCGCACATTGAGGGGCAATTATCCGGCGAACCGTCATCAACAAGAATTATTTCAAGATTTTTATATGTCTGACCAACGATGCTTCTCAAGCACTCATCAAGATATTTTTCAACCTTATAGACAGGCACTATCACACTGACAAGAGCATCCTGCATATTTATCTCTCCTTTGTGCAAATATTGTCAATCTGCTTTTTTGTCCCTTGCCTTTCTTATTCCGCGGATCATAAGGTTATAAAGTCCAGGGCAAAGCCACAGTACAAGCGTTTTCATCTTATATTTAAGCGAATATTGTTTTTCGAAAAGTATCCGTTTTTTAAATTTAAGTATTTCGCCTCTGATTTCATCATACTTATAAAAATATTTTTCATTAGTTAGCACTCCGCTGAGCAGGGTAAACGCAGCGGTCATATACCCCCTTACGCAGCGGTCGTAGACTTTTGGAACCATATCATATTTGAACATCTCTTCAAATACTTTCACCATATCGAAAGAGTGATCATTCAGCACCCATGCATATCCGCTCAAATATTTATGAAAATAATTATATTTTTCTTCATTGACAAATGATATCTTTCCCGCCTTCTGTGAAATCACAAAGTTGAACAAAAGATCCTCGGAATACACTATCTCGTCGCTGAACCTTACGCCGTCAAAGAGCTTCGCTCTGAACAGCTTATTCCAAATAAATCCTCCATCTCCTCCCGAAACGACATGGTAGAGATATCTGTTGCGATCACATATGGAGCTATCCAGTAAATTCTTATAGCCCTTCTTTTCCCCGGAGCGCTCGACAACACAATATCCACAAAACGCAATGTCGCTCCCGTTTTCGGCTAAGCTCTTCATAAGGAGCTCATAGAAATCATTTTCTATCCAGTCATCCGAATCGACAAATCCAATAAAATCGCCCGTTGCCGCGTCTAGAGCTGCATTTCTTGCCGATGAAACACCGCCGTTTGGCTTATGTATAACCTTGATACGCGGATCCTTTTGCGCCCAAGAATCGCACATAACGGGAGAACTGTCCGGCGACCCATCATCAACAAGAATCACTTCAAGGTTTTCATATGTCTGAGAAATTATGCTTTTGACACATCGGTCAAGATAATCCTCAACATTATACACCGGAACAACAACAGAAATTTTTCCTTCATCAACCATGCAAACTACTCCTATTGTAAAATCACATAATTATAGACTATCGATGACCCTGTAGAAATCATCAATCACTTTATCGTTTTGCTTTGAAAAATCGATATCTTCTATATTTTTCTTTATTGTCACTCTTTTGTTACCATCCGAAATGAGTCCGCATATTTTGCGGGAGATATCTTCTGCGGAAATATCAGCGATAACACCGGTCACCCCGTCCTCTAATGCAGCTTTACCGCCTACTGTCGCGGTCGAAACTATCGGCGCGCCGCAGATAAGAGCCTCCCTCAAAACCAACGGTTGAGCCTCATTCAACGACGGCTGAACCACAAGGTCGCACTGTGCAAAATATTTATACGGATTAGACCGCGATCCCAAAAGAACGAATTTGTCATTGAGACCGTAACTGTCGATCTTTTTTATAATATCATTATAATAGGCAGAAGCCTCTTCATCTTTTGGTCCAATAACATACCATCTGAAATTATCGACGCTCTGAGAAACTATCCTGCATGCCTCAAGCGCGAGCGCAATGCCTTTTTCTGGGCTTATTCTTGCACAGGTGACAGCATTAAACGTTTCCGGGTCAAACAGCCGCTCACTGCACTTTGCCAGACTTCTTATGTTTTTATAGTCAATTATATTTCCAACAACACCTAACTTGGGTTCAAGATACGGTCTGGCATTTGCAATTATATCTCGGCACTGTTCATTGACCGTGATTATTCTGTCGCAGTAATCCGTATACTTTTTGTCAAGATAATAGCCGTCCTGACTTATATGATACCACATAATTTTCTTTGACTTATCGTTCAAGCAATTAAACAGACTCTTCATTGCCGCATGATGATATCTGATAACTACATCGGCATGCTCTCTTTTTACATACATCAAAACCTTGACTCTGACAAGCATGTTGTAAATGCGCTCAGCTTTTTTAGCGCCCATAAGCTTACTTACAAGGTTTCTAATTGCACTGGGGAACCGATCACTTACCTTTAAAATCTTTACCTCGGAATCATCACTGAGTTTGTTTAAAACATCATATTCCTTGCCCCACATTATGAGAATTGCTTCATAGCCGTGTTTTTCAAATTCTGCACTATTGAGCAGATTAATAAGAGAGACTTCCACTCCGCCGAATTTTAAATCCTCTATCAAAAAAACAATTTTTCTGTTTTTCATTTTAAACACCTACCAAATTATAAAAGCTCTCAACAGCGACATTGTTCATCTTATCAAAATCAATTTTTTCAGTGTTTTCTCTAAGATGTCGAAGTAAATCGCGATTCTCGTAAAGCAGATATATCGTATCAGCAATTTTATTTTCATCGCACTGCGTTATGAGTCCCGTATTTCCTCTTTCTATCAAATATCTCGCACCTATGGTATCGGTTGAAACAACAGCTGCACCGCATATCTGTGCCTCTGCAATAGTTAAACACCACGACTCTTCTCTCGAAGGCTGAACATATAAATCACAATTTCTGAAATACGGATACGGATTGCTCTTCTGTCCCGCAAAAATAAAGGTTCTCTCAATTCCTTCGTTCTTCACCATTTCTTTCAGCGACTCAGCATACTCCAATCTATCCTCCGCAGCATCGCCGATTATATACCATCTCATATTGGGAATTTTATTTTTAAGTATCTTTGCAGCTTTTATTGCAATATCTATCCCCTTCTCAGGATCAAGGCGGCCGCAGGTCACAATATTAAATGCATCGTCCAAAAGCAAATCTTCGGCAGTCTCCTTTGACCTTTTCACTACATCTGCAGCTGGAATGATATTTGATACAACACAGAGCTTGTCAGCGAGATACGGTGCCGCCGCCGCGATAACCTCTTTACAGGAATCATTGACCACTACAACCCTATCGCAATGTTCCGTATATTTTTCATTCAGATAATAATCATTAAATTTACTCGAATGATACCACGCTATTTTTTTTGTCTTTCCCCTTATATGGGTAAAAAGAGTTTTAATTGCTGCTTGATGATAGCGTATTATTACATCTGCTCTCTCCCATTTCACCGCATTTATCACTGCTATGCGCGTGAACACATTTTTGAAAAATTCAGCTTTCTGAGTCCCAATAAGTTTGGATATTACAGGATACAGCAATTTCACAATTCGCGGGCGGACAATTTTTATCTTTATTCTTTCATTTCGCCTGAGCAAACCAATATTTTCATAATGATTTCCCCACATAATAACAGTGACCTTAAATTTATGGGTCTCAAAATCCAGCAAATTTAAAAGATTTACCAGAGACACCTCGACCCCGCCCGGCTTTAAATCCTCAATAACAAATAAAATCCTTTTCACCTCAGACATTTGGCTTCACCTCAGATAAACTTCTAAAAGTTCAACATATTTTTCAGTCATAAACACTGAACCACGCCTAAGCGCCGTTACAAGCAACTTTGTGTGCATAGGAAGTTTTCCCATATCGACATGTGCTGCTGCCGAGCGTATATCCACATCCGCACAAACATTCTCTATAACCTCTCTGCGCTCCTTTTTTGAATGCGTGTTGGCCTTTTTTGCCTCATTACGAAGCAGGAAATTGACCATATACAAAAGATAATAATTGAGCTGAGAGGATATGTCAAAATTTGAATCAATATTCTTTTCTTTGAGCCGCTTATATGGCAGGAGGACTATATCCTTTAGCCTTTCGTCATAGGCGGTGGACATAGATTGACCGGTGATTCGATAATGATAAGTCGGATTTTTTATACAAACTGCGCTTTGCGAATCGAGCAGGCACGGATATATGAATGCAGCATCCTCTCCCATACGGATACGCTCATCAACGGTCATAAGATTTTTTTCAAGGATATCTCTCCGGACAAGCTTGCTCCAACAGCTCGGTTTGATGCCGAAATCATAGAATTTGCCATCAAAAAGCATAACGGGGAATATCTCTTTTTCAAGACGAACGCGGTCATAAAAGCTCTCTTCAAAGCACTGTTCGCTCGGCTCCGCACGGTCACCATGGTCACAGAGGAATTCACTGAGCACCATGTCGGGTGAATACTCGCGAACGGCGTTGTACATATTCAAAAAAGTGTCCGGCTCGACCCAGTCGTCGCCGTCGACAAAGCCAATATAATCGCCAATTGACGCCGCAAGTCCTGCTTTTCTTGCGCTGAGCAGACCGCCGTTTTCCTTATGCACGACCTTCATGCGCGCATCTTTCGCCGCATATTCATCGCATATAGCGGGGCATCCGTCCGGCGAACCGTCATCAACTACGACTATCTCCATATTCTCAAGCATCTGTGCCGTGAGACTGTCAAGGCACTGACGAAGATATTTTTCAACTTTATAAACCGGCACTATAACACTTATCATAAATCAGGCACCTTTAACCTCTTAGCTTTTTGTAGATCAGATACGCGAGTCTCCCGAATAAGTTCAACAGGCTCTTATTGGCGCTGTAAACATCGATAACTTCATAATTTTCGGACGAATTATATGTATGAACACGCAAGGGATTTTTGATTCCGATAATATTCAAATCCTTTACATCTACCGTCTTAACCGTCTTTTCGCGGTAATACGAACTAAAGTCGCTGTCAACCTCAAGGAAGTTGAGCCGCTTGCCGTATTCCTCCGAACAGTCCTGCGACACGCGCATAAGCTTGCCGCCGTATTCAAACATTTTGTCTGCCGCACGAGCAGTAACCGGATCGTTAACAACGCATCCAAGTTCTGTAGAGCAAAGCTTCATATTCTCATTGACACCGAACAAAACAAGTTCGCTGTTCTTTGTCCTCTCCATATCGCAGGCAAGCGCATAAAGCTTTCCTCCGCGGTTCAAAAGCGTTGTATCGGCAAGCTCAACGTCCTTTGCCATGTTCGCGGACTTCTCCCATCTGTCGGGGAAATCGACCGCCCTGTACATATCCAAAGTATGCCCCGAACCGGTCTCCGGCACAATATATATTTCGCCGTCATGTTCAAAAATCTGCGGATATGACATATGATATGTCTCGACTATTATCTCTTTCCAGCTTGAAAAGTTGCCGTTTGCTTTTAGCTTTGAATAGCCGATAACACCTCGTCTGCGCAGATAGTCAAACAGCTCGGCAAAAATATACGTCTCGCCGTCGCGCTCGAACACAAACGGGTCGGCCACCCAATATCTCAGGCTGTTTTTTATAGCTTTAAACGGCGTGGTCTCGTCGGTCAAAAGTGCATGTCCGCTTTTTTTCAAAATGCCACGCGGTAATAATCCAGTTCCATCAGAAATCCCCCGCAATATTTTCAAACATATATTTAATCATAATTACAATTATGTGTTTTTGGTCGCATATTTTTCGCTGTTGCAAGAATCTACTAAATCTGCAAAGTATAGATTATATATCGGCGGTATTTTTTTAAATATCCTCCCAAAGAACAAACAAATTTTATCGCATATGCGTCTAACACCGACTTTTTTGAATAAAAACTGTACCGCAAATTCTATAAGCAAACATACGAAAAATAGAAGCATCGCACAGAGCACTATCCATATTACCAAAGAATTCTCAAAATTACGTGCAAGTATTTGAGGAACTTTTGAGACAACATATTCTCTGATTATCCAATTATCATGAATCAGATATACCCCAAAAGTCAGCGGCCCCACAGAGCACGCAAAACGTTTTATGCCATTTTTCAGTTTCATATTTATAAATAACATAAATATAAAAACAACAGCCGGAACGGTAAACGGCGAAATATATGGATATACTGACAGCGTGCAACTTATCTCCGTATTTTTATATTGTTTAAAGAATGCCGGGATGAAGGCGTTATCAAGATACAGAAATAATGAAAAAACCACAAAACCGATGAGATAAGCGATTTTCTTTCTTTTTTCCGGAGTAAAGTGAAGTCCGAAATATGCACCGGTCATATACATAGCAACGAACCAAACCGTACTGTATCCCGACTTAAGAATAAAAATATCAATATCGGTATACTTCTTTACTATGGGCGCGACAAAGCAAAACAGGACATAAATCACTACCAAAAAAATACGATAACATTTCTTTGACATTTTGTGCGCGATCATATTTATTATCGGCATCAGCAAAAAGAGTAATGTATATCTTGTAAAGAACCAATATTCATGGTGAACCAACGGAGTAAATATTCTTAATATTGTATCTGCCGTAACCCGTGTTTTTAATATAAGTGTTGATATGATAGTTATAACCAGATTATAGAAAACTACCTCTATCCAAAGATACATTATTCTTGAAGGTTTATATTTGGTGTTGATATTTATATAACCGGATATCAGAAGATATGTATTCACTGCCCCAAAGCAAAAGAATATCACCAAATCCACCAATCCGTATTTAACAGATAATATGTTCTGTTCATGCAGAATGCCGCTGTGTAAAATACAATGTTGTAAAACGATAGCAAACATTGCAACGATACGAAGGCAATCGACCCCGCAATTTCTTTGCTTTTTATGCTCAGAACTCATTTTTATTCCTCCAAGGACGGATTATATTCCAAATTTCGCAGAGTGTATCACGCTTACAAAGCAAAGGAAATACAGATTAAACAGCGACAAAGCAATTATCATCAGGTTCAGTATAAGCTCATTTGACCTGTAAACAGAAATGTCTCTCTTTATGGTACTTTCTCCATGCGGCGCAAAATATATTTCCTGCCGCTTCTTCCTGTTCAAATCCAGGCACAACATGATAATCAGCGATCCAAACATGGGAATGACCCAATGCATAAATCTTGTGAATATAAGATAACTCGAAAGCGAACCAACAGAGAAAAACAGCAACAAAATAAAGAAATAATTTATAGACTCAACATTTTTAACATCATCCATATTTATTCGATAATTCATATAGATGCACATAATTATTACAGCCAGAAGCAGAGCTATGCTTAAAATTGTTACTCCGCTGGTAAAACTAATTACTCTGACTTTATTTATAGCCGTCTTTTCCAAAAGGACTTCAAAAAAGCTGTTATTAAATATCTTGCCCAAAAATTCAATAATATATGAACCAAAGAATATGCCCACAAGAGATATAGCATTTAAAATCTTCAGCCTGAGTCTCATATTTATCTCGGTAAGCAACCGTAGCCCCAAAAATATAACTGCAGCGGAATGTATTCCCATAGCCACGAAATAACCCAGACAAAAGATTTTCTTCTTTTCGACCAAATCAAAATATAAGCAGAACATCGCAACGGCAAATGCCAAACCGTTTCTTATTCCACTACATGTGTCATAATACCAATAAGTACTAAGTAAAAAGAACGTACCGACAAATATATACAGCTTGCTTATCTTGTAGTAATTTGCAAATCGCCATATAACAAGGAGCATACTACCGTAAGTTAAAAATATGGTTATGGCCGGAAGAAAATTATTGTTACCGAGTTTACTTACAAAGAAAAAATACAGTCCGCAAACCGGAACAGCATCGAAATTTCCGTAGCCGTTGCGTTGCAAATCAAAGTAGCCGGACAAGGACTTTTTCCTCAGTAAATCAAGCGAGTTGTAATATCTCAGCAGGTCATCGGTCTCAAGCGGTTTAACATAAAACGCCATAACTGACAGGGCAAGTACAAGGGCGAGGAACAGCCATTTTATATGTTTTCTCGGGACGAACGGATAGATAACGCAAAAAGCAATAACTATCGCAAAATAAACTATCATTAAATCTCCCTCCCGATTTACGATTCATAAAGTGCGTCCAATTTATGCGCGACACTTTGCGCCGAATAGCGTGCTTTAAGTTCGGACAAATCATTTTTCGTTCTGTCAAAGTTTGAAAATTCGATTATTTTTTTTATCCACTGTTCTTGAGAAGCATCCAAAGGCAAACGTGCAAAGGCGTCGGTTGCCTGTATCTCCTCAGGTACGCCGGTTGAAACTATGCACGGCAAACCGGCAGCCTGCGCCTCGATAGGTGCTATTGGAAGTGCCTCAAATCTCGACGGAAACATAAAAATATCCATCGCGCAAAGCAAATCCGGTATATCATCTCTGCTGCCCATAAACATTACTTTATCCGCTACATTAAGCCTTTCTGCCAAAGCACGGGTTTCACCTTTGTCTGTTTCCTCACCTATAAGCATAAGACGAGCATCGGGACGTGATTCAAGAAGCTTTGCAAACAGCGAAACAAGAAACATCTGATTTTTAATCCAATATATTGTACCTGTGTGACCTATCAAAAGTTCATCAGTCAATCCGAGTTCCTTGCGCTTTTGGAGTCTTCTTTCAGCACTGAAAGAATATTCGTCCGTATTTACGTAGTTCGGCAGAACTATACCACGCTCACAAAAGAGTCGCTTTCCGCACATATACTCTCCGGCTTTTTCACTGCATCCGACGATATCGGTTGCATACTTCCCTACAACAACACGCATGGCAGCATGGTAGATATCACTCACTGCCTTTTGGGCTTTTCCCATAATGCGGTTTTCTTCGGTTGCATGACTATGTGCTATACGCTTTTTAATTCCAGCCTTATATGCTGCACGCATTATTATCCCATTATAAAAGAGCTTATGTGCGTGGACAATGTCATATTTTTCTTCCTTAAACAACTTTTTGAAAAAAAAATAGTCTTTTAAATAGTTGTCATATTTTTCTGGCTTAACGATTATTTTCGCACCGTTTTTATCCAATATCCCGACCAAGGATTCGTCATAATGCAATAGGTTTCTTAGCAGAAATGTTGTTTCATATTTTTCTTTGTCAAGCAGCTCGTAAAATCTGACTGCAGCAATTTCGATTCCGCCGCGACGAAGATTATCCAAAACAATAATAACCTTTTTCTTATCTTTCATTTCACCCATCGATTTTAAAATCACCTCAGTTTTTTCACTTGATTCAAACTCTCAAACTATAGATTTCGTATATTCGACTTTTCTCAAGCCATCAGAAACGTGGTGCATTCGGCACTTTTAGCACTGTATCTTATCACTCGTAAAAATATACAAGTGTCTTTGCGCATTTATTTATGTCCCAACCGCATTCTTTGACTTTTTCAAATGCAGCGGCGCGCAGATCGCTCGGCATTGTCTCGACTTCTTTTGCCCAAGAGGCAGGGTCAGCGTCGATCGACAGGCGTTTTATATGATCAGTTATGCAGACTTCATCTGTCACGGTATCGGACATAAGTACCGGGAGCCCTGCCGCCTGCGCTTCGACGACCGAAACGGGTAAACCCTCTTTAAAGGACGGAAAAACAAACACATCCATCGCGCTGAGCAATTGAGGAACATCGGAGCGCCTGCCCAAGAAATATATGCAGTCAGATATTCCGAGTTGATTCGCAAGTTTTCTGAGTTCATCAGTCTCCTCCGCGCCCGCCATAAGAAGCGCTGCATCAGGGTGCGCTTTCTTTATTTCAGCAAACACACGCATAAGATATGGGTGGTTCTTCTGCGGAGGAGCCACTCTGCCAACATGGCCGACGACCAATTGGTTCGTGCCGAATCCGAATTCGCTGCGTGCGTCAAATCTTTTTTCTTCGGTAAACTCATATGCAGAACAATTAATAGCATTAGGGAGCACAGTAAAGTTCTTGTCGTCCCCGTACCAGAAGCGTCCTGCGTCGCGGCCGCAGGCAAAAAGCCTGTCCGCCAAAAAGCGTGTCGGAACATTAAAAAGTCTGTTACGCCATTCTTTTTTTGGATTGAGTGAATACCATGTTGAATGGCAATGCGCCGCCACCTTTTTTATTCCGTGCTTTCTCGCTTTGGGAGCAATAAGGCAGGTCAAATAAGGCGCATGAATATGCACCGCAGCATATTCTCGCTTATGTTCTTCAAAGAAATCGTCAAGCTCGGATGAGATGAGACTTTTAATTCCGGGCGTATTTATTCTGAAAACGCGTCCGCCGAGTGCTTCTATATCAGCGCGTCTGTCACGCTCGCGCTCCTTGAAATACATAACATCGAATTTTATATCTTCCGGCATCGCACGAAAGTAGTTGAGCACGACGCTCGCCACGCCGTTTGCGACGCCTATATCCGGCACAAAGTGCAGTATCCTCATATTGCCGCCCCTATTCTCAGATGAGTCCGAGATTGCTGTAGATAGTCAGCATCTCGCGGTTGACACTTTCGGTTGAAAAATCCTTGACCATATCGAGACCGTTTTCTCCGAATGCGCGAAGCTTCTCGCGGTCGTTCATAAGCTCGAGTATTTTTTCAGCCATCATCTCGCTGTCGCCGACGGGAACGAGATAGCCGTTGACCCCGTTCTCAACTACATCGTTGTTGCCGCGCACATCGGTAGCGACTATCGGATTACCCATAGCCATGGCCTCGATGAGATTTATCGGCAGACCCTCCTGGAAGCTCGACGCAACGGACAGATCACTGAGACCGACAAGATTGTTTATATCGCGGCGATAGCCGAGAAAATCGACATTTTCGGCAATACCTCGTTCGGAGACCATCCGCTTATATTCCTCAAGCCTTATCGGCTGACCGGGCAGAAGGAGTTTTACATTTTTGTTCTCATGCACTATTTTTTGGAGCGCATCGAAGAGCATAGGCTGATTCTTTCTGACCGAAAGATCAGCAGGATATATCATAATAAAAGTATCGCCGTCATAGCCGTATTCGGATCTGAGCCGCGCCTTTTCTTTTTCATCAACTGCCTTGAAGCGGTCAAGTTCGACTCCAACACCGTGAACCCGATATATCTTTCCGGCTCTAAACTTCTTCTCATGCGCGAGCGCATAATCTTCGCTGTTTATAGTTATAAGGCAGTCGGTATATTTTGAAAGATACTTTTCAACCGGATAAAAGAACAACCAGTTCTTGAACGGCGCACCTTTGAAGAAATGGAAACCATGAGCCGTATAAATTACTTTTGTTCCTTTTTTTCGAGCGCCAGTTGCCGCAAGGCGCGCGATCACCGCGCCCATCGGAGTGTGGCAATGTATGGCGTCATAATCATTGCTGTCGATAACCTTTTTAAGCGTTTTATATGCCTTTATGTTATTGGGTCTCAGAGGCTGACGCTCGAACGGGGCTTCAAATGTTTTGTCGATTGCCGACAGATCGAGTCCCGGCTTGTCCGCGGAATTGTCCCTAAACGCGGCATCAACTTCGACTCCGTGAGCTTTCAGCTCACGGATAAACGGCATATGGAACTGTCCGATATGGCTGCGCACAGTGGCGACAAATAAAACTTTCATCGGTTATTCTCCAATCGTTTTAGCGTTGCGACCGATAGCGGCAAATCCGGTGCGCATTACTGCATATTGCTGACTATTTCTTCAACGCATTGTTTGAGAGCCGCAGAATTTTTCAAAAGCTCCCGTTCGCTCATAGCGGCGCACTTCTTTTCATAATCGCGTATTGCGCTCACACCCTCGTCGAAGATGCGTCGCATCTCGTTGATATCGCCAATCTCTGAAACATCGCAGAATGCGCGGGAAAGTATCGCGCAGTTTGATCCGAGCCTGTAATGCTCTGGAATTACCATTTCGGCGGGCAAAAGTCCGTTTCCGAGCGAGGCTATTCCGCCAAAGCCATAGTTCTTGATTCCGTCGGCTTTGAAACGTTCAACAAGCCTGTCTACTGTGCCATCTGCCAGCTCCTCAAAAAGGAACTTCTTGCCGTAGGAATGGGAAAGATCATTGAGACCGATATGTATTTCATCAATGCCTCCGACTGAAATTATATCGTCTATCTGTTCCGCAGCTTCTCTGGTTTCGAGCAAAAGCGAAGTTGTTGCTCTGCCGTCGACCGCTTTTATAAAAGTCTCAACTTCACGGACGGTTTTGAAATACGGCAGCATGACAACATCGGGCTTGCAGGCAAGAACACCTTCGAGTTCATCCGAAAAGCCGTCAAAAATCGGGTCGGTTCGCACAAATATCTGCGCATTTCTGACCGTCGATTTCACTTTCGGGATATCCGAAATGCTGTGCTTTGATTTCACGGAATTCCAGTTTTTCTGGCGTTCCTCCTTGCCGTACCGTTCGAGGTCGATAAATATTCTGTCAACGCCCGCTCTGTCAGCTATCGAAGCTATCTCCGGGTCATTTGTTATGTACATTAACTTAAGCATCTTTGTTCTCCTTCGTCTCCGAAGTTTCACCGACATTGTCGTTGTCTTTCATCGCCAGGACATTCCAAACGGTTTGGAACAGAATTTTGCAGTCAAGTCCGAGCGAGAGATTATCCACATACTCAACATCGTACTTTATTCTGTCGTTCCAGTCAATCGCCTTTCTGCCGTGAACCTGCGCAAGACCGGTTATTCCCGGACGCACCTCAAAGCGTCTGCGCTGAAAGTCAGTGTATTCTTCGAGCTTCCACGGGTGATAAGTAAGGGTCGGACGTGGGCCGATAAAACTCATATCGCCTCTGAGAATATTTATAAACTGCGGCAATTCATCAAGGCTGGTCGCTCTTATTATTTTTCCGACACGGGTCACACGGCTGTCGCCCTTATACGAATACTGACCTGTTCCCATATGCTCCGCGCCGACGCACATCGAACGGAACTTATACATTTCAAATACTTTTCCGTCTTTTCCGAGGCGCTCCTGTTTGAAAATCACGGGACCTTTTGAATCAAGCTTCACAGCCGCGGCAACAGCAAGAAAGAGCGGCGAGGACACCACCGTGCCTATGAGAGAAAATGTTACATCCAGAGCTCTTTTAACGCCTTTATACAAAAACATCCCTCCAAAGATATGCGCGCTTGCGAGCGCATTTACCTAGCTTTAATTATACCAATATATATGAAAATTTTCAACAGTCTTTTGTTGTAAAAACACATTTGTATAAATCACATAAAAATTTGCAAAAAGCAAGCATAATTTCTGAAATTCGGACATTTTCAAACAAATACGGCATTACTTTTTAACGCAAAAAAACAGCAGCACGGCAAAATACCGCACTGCTGTTTTTATTTACTCTGCAGATACCGTAACGCGCTCACCTTCGAGAACCATCTCCTCCTCTTTTTTGAGGAAGGTGACAGAAGGCGCTTCCGTTCCGGGTTCTTTGTATGTCTTGACTATTTTCTTAACGACCCTGCGCACATCGGCATTGTCATCATACATTATTTCACTGAGTTCCTCGAGACCGGCAAAGAAATCGTTCTCGTTTATATCAATAGGTTTTCCGATATGTATGAGGTTGTTTGCAGTCGCCTCAAGCCCCTCTTCGTCCATTAGCAACTCCTCATAGAGCTTTTCTCCGGGGCGAAGGCCGGTAAACTTTATATCAATATCCTTGTAAGGCGTATACCCCGAAAGTCTGATGATATTTTCCGCGAGGTCGACTATCTTCACAGGCTCGCCCATATCGAGAACGAATATTTCGCCGCCCTTCGCGGAAGCGCCTGCCTGGAGGACGAGGGACACTGCCTCCGGAATGGTCATGAAATAACGGATAATATCCTTGTGTGTGACCGTTACGGGGCCGCCGTTTGCTATCTGATCCTTAAAAAGCGGAATAACGGAACCGTTCGAGCCGAGGACATTGCCGAATCTGACCGCGACGAACTCGGTATCGGAATGTTTGTTATAGGTTTGGACTATCATCTCACAAATACGCTTTGTCGCGCCCATAATGTTCGTGGGATTGACCGCCTTATCCGTCGAAATAAGTACAAAGCGTTCGACACCGAACTTGTCCGCCGCCCGAACCGTTTTGAGAGTGCCGAAAACATTGTTCTTGACTGCCTCGTTAGGGTTGTCCTCCATAAGAGGCACATGCTTATGAGCCGCGGCATGATAAACGATGTTCGGATGGTACCTTGCAAATACGGATTCAAGACGCTTGCCGTCTCTGACGGAGCCTATGAGGACTTTGACATCGACTTCCGGATGCGTGCGCAGAAGCTCGTTCTGAATATTATAAGCGTTGTTCTCGTAAATATCAAAGATAATAAGCTTGTGCGGCGAATGTTCCGCTATCTGACGGCAAAGCTCGCTGCCTATCGATCCGCCGCCGCCAGTGACGAGAACCGTCTTTCCGCTGACATAGTCCATGACGGAATCGAGCTTTATTTTTATCGGCGGACGGCCGAGAAGATCTTCTATATTGATGGAACGGATATTTGAAAGTCCCATCTTCTTATCTATCATCTGTCCGATGCTCGGGAGCGTCTTGACGACACAACCGGTCTTTGAGCAGCGCCGAAGTATCTCACCCTTGCGTTCCGGAGTCGCGGACGGAATGGCAAAAATTATAGTCTTGATATTATATTTTTCGGCAGCTTCCTCTATCTTATCGCATTTGCCTATGACTTTAACACCGTATACAGTGCTGCGCTTTTTATCCGGCGAATCATCAAGAATACAAACCGGATAATATTCCATATTGGGACTTGTTTTTATCTCGTGGATCAATATATTTGCAGCGTCACCGGCACCGATTATCATGGTATTGTTGCGGTTTGACTTTGGTGTAATACCTCTCCACGGCTTGCGTCTGAGCGTTCTGAGCACCATTCTGACAGCCACTACGCCAGCACCGGAAAGCAGAACCGCCATAATATACACACTCGGCGCAAAATAAGGGAATTTCAGTGCAGTTCTGATGAGGGCAAATGCTATCGACGAGCTCATAGCACATACCGCAACTATACACGCATCGCGCATGGAAGCATACTCCCAAAGCACCTGATAAGTTCTCGACAAAGTGAACACGCAGGCATATATAACGGCAAGCACAACCATACTCAACCAGAAACTGCCGCGGGTGATCTCTTTTACAAGTGCTTCAACTTGGAATTCGTTTCGCATCCATATAGAAAACATAAGCGAAAGAATCAGCACAGACGTATCAATAAAATATAAAAGCGTCACTATCAAATCGCGCTTTTTCAAAGTTGCCACTCCGTTTCCCATCTCTACTATTGGTTAAATTATATATTCATATTTTCACACTGTCAATACAGAACTTAAAATATAATTTGTGTATAATTTTGGTATTTTTGTACTTAATTCAAGTTACAACGTAAAAATTAAATCGTTATATCGAAATTAATTAGTAATAAAAATGTGGATCAGTTCAATACCAACCCACACAGCCTTATTTTCCTCTCAAAGCGAACTTTAATTTACGTTTTATTCTGCTCGTTATCAAAACATCCAATCTGTAAACTAAGAATACCATCCTGCATAATGCCTTGCTTCTTTTTAGCACCGTTTTTCCCTGAACAAACGGAAGGCAATTCCACGGAACCTTCACTTCTCCGTCATAAATTTCCAGTTCCGTAACCGCAATGTTGCCACTTTCAAATGACAGGCGCAAGCTGCTCACCTTTGTTCCTAAAGGTAAGTCAATCTTAATTATATTTTTGTTTCCTGCAATGCGAGCATTCATAAGTTCAATTTCGTCACCGAAAATGCGAACAGTTTGCTCTGCACCATCCTGTGGTTTGAGATAAATATATATTTTTTCCGCAGATACAATTTCGTCCCAATTATACTGTATCCAAGGAGTACTATCTAAAGGTTTCCACGATTTTTGTGAAGGTCTGCCGCATATATTGACATCTGCGATACAAAAATCATTAAGTACACATGCTTCTCCAGACGAGACACGCACCTTTGCTTTGTATGACAGCGAGTTAACGCTTCTGTACCAATATGTAGCGTCGGAATTGACTACCTTTTGAAAGAATATTTTTCCTTCCTGAGTCTTATATGAATTCAATGCTTTGTACACCGAATTATTCCAATAATCCAATCCTAACAGATTTTCAGAAACTTTCACACACATGCGGTCATCCCACAGATACGGATAACAGACCGAGTCATTCTGCGTATTTCCCGATCCCAGCGACTCAACGGGGATTGCAGAAAAGTAATCATTTTTGCCGTTCCACACGGACATATACGCAAATTTTTTAAGTACCAACGGTCTGTATTCCGGATCGCATTTAATAATCTCACCTATTGCTTCATCAAGCATCAGAGAACAGATTTTATGATCATCATGGTCATCAACATCAACGCCGATTATCAAATCCGGTTTTATATCCGCAATAACCGACATAACACTTTTTTTATACGAATCCCTGTTATACGGCACATGATAGCCGTTTTTTATATACGAAAAATCAACCGCTTCTTCATTAAGCGCATATGTCTCCATTTTTCCGGCATGTGAACAAGCTCTGTCGGCAGCAAAATACAGACATTCGCCCTTCCATCCGTCACCGAAGCCGAGAAAAATATAATTTTTGAATGGTATGCCCAGCAAAGCGGCGGCTCTCTTCATTTCTGCAAACCTCTTCTGAGTCACCTTCGGATAATAATCACCGTATGTACACATGAGCACATATATTTCCGCATTGCCCTTTTTCAACTGATCTATTACTGTTCCTGCAACATTTATTTCGTCATCAGGATGCGGCACAACTATCAGTACACTTTTTATCATTTTAACTCATCCACCAAAAAGGTCTTAATTTGTATTACAATAAAGCATCAGAAATTAGAGCCGTTCCAGCCCCAGTGCTCCGCCTCTTCATATTTGACATAGATATTGGCGGGAGCTATTCCTGTCTCTGCGGAGACTACATCACAGATAGCCGCAGTCAGCTTATCATAGACCGTATCCGACGCGCCGCCGAAAAGGCTCAGTTCGATATAAGCCACGGGCTCATCACTTTTGCCGCCGAAATACATTGTCGCTTTATCGTCAAACGAAAGCATGAGCCAGCGCTCGGTCTTTCCCGGAACGAGAGAGATTATCTTGCCGTATTTTGCGGCGAGTGCATCTCGCTTTTCTTTTGCAAGTTCGATATTTGTTTTCGTGCTGATATAGGGCATGGTTATACTCCTTTTCTGTTATCAGTTAATTCTGATGAAGTCCCCTGCCGGGATAGTTATACCGCTGACGGTCACATCGGATTCGGTATAGTTGACATAGATTTTTGCTCCTGTGTCGTACTCCGTGCAGAACACGCCGCCCATTATCTCGCTGTGCGAGGTCATGCGCGAAGCCTGAAGATCCTTGAGAGCCGCATCGGCACGCTCATAGAACTCTGACGCTGAAGCTATCCAATTTTCGTAATAGACTCCGGAGGCCTCTGTACTGTCTTCGCCGGACTTATTCTTTTTGTCCGCATAGGTGCCAGAATATGTCCACTCATAAGCGGGACTTGCACCGTATTCGACGCAGCGCAGGAACGAAGTTTTGGCGTTTTCACTGAAGTTGAGCGGCTCTCCGGAATAACCGACTATTCCGTGAAGAACGAGCTGCAGGAACGGCACACTGACATATGCCGAGCGGCTCTGTGACGCAGAGGTCGGCAGATGCGAAATAAAGCTGACATTCTTTATGACGCGGAAATTGCCGGTGTCGGTCATAAGCTTCATATTAGCGGTCAGCGACGGAAGCTGTTCGGATATCATCTCCGCGCTATCCTGGCGGTTGAAGCCGTTCTTATAATCGGAATAGAGCAAACTGCCGACATCGTTGAGACAGAAGCCGGTAAACTGTGAGAATCTCGTATCTCTGAGTATCTCGATTATCGATCTTTCAACATACTTCATGCCGAGTAGACGTTTTGCGTATTTGTCTTTTCCGAGCGGACTCTTGTTTATTGCATTGTACTCTGCCTTTTTGCTGAAGATGCTGCCGGCGGTCTTACCCGAAGAGAACGAGTCTCCCTTTGCTGCAGAGAGCAGATTGACATCGAGATACATTTCCATGTTCTGCGCGTTGACATATTCGACAAGATCTTTCAGGTCGGAGCGAGTGCCGAGACGGGCAAGCAGAGACGCCGTCATTATGCTCGACTGATCCGTTCCACCGGTCAGTGCGCCCTTGTAGCGCAGTTTTATTGAGTTTATGCCCTTCGACTTCATTCGCGTGAGTATGTCGAGAGCCTGTTCAAAGTCGGTAAAGGTCTTTTCTTTTTTGAGATTCAGTCGCTTGAACGAGAACAGGGTGTCGTCCGAAACGCCGATAACGGTCAGATCAAGAGGCAGATACTCCTGCTCTTCGGCCGTTCTTGTCGAGAGTATTCGCTCCCTTATCAGCTGTTCACGCGCCGCAGCTGCCATGCCCGTATAATCTGCATTCGAGCCGCCGAGGAAACGTATGCAAAGCCCGATATCGCCGTCATAGGACTCGGAGCTCATATAAAACTTTCCTTTTGATTCGGTGCATGGTGTGATATCAAACGACACGCCGGCTTCATAAAAATCGTTGCCGCCCCTGACTCTGTCCGCGCTGACGGTAGCCATCGCATCGCCGCTGTTGATTATTGTGACAAAGGCGTTGTTCCCCTGCTTCATACCATATGCGGGAATAAGAGCATTTGCGGTGCCGCTGTTTGCGTGGCCGGATGCCGCGTCGCCGCCATAAACCGGGAAGCTCAGTTCGCTGTCAAATGAATCGTCTCTCGTGTCGGTCTTTATGAGCGCGCCGCTGCCGTCGGGGACAAAGATATAATCGCCCTGCTGGGGCTCGGAATAAGCGCCGAAGAAGTTGAGAAGGCTGAGTTTCGTGAGCTTTGCGTCGGAATCCGCAACGAGATTTTCATATTTCGCGCTGACATAGACGCTGCCGTCTTTTATCTGATAATTGACGACAAGCTTGAAAGCTATATCGTCTTTTTCATATTTTTCTTTGTGTGCAGTTGCAGTGTCGGGAGTGAGAATATAAGTAACGCTCAGGGCATCGTCGGCAAAGCTGCACTGGGCATTCTGGAACGACACGCTGTTATCCTGAGTATTGAGCTTATAGAGTGTGTCTCCGCTGACGATTTCAAGAGTCGCCGTTGCGGCACCCGAATTCTCCTGAGTCGGGAGCGCAGACCAGAGCTTTTCGCTGTCGTCATGGGAAAGATCGGCGACACAGACGGAATATGTGCTCTCGTCAAAGAGCAGCTCGATAAGTCCGGATTTGCCGACCTGCTGAAGGTTGGCTTTATCGCCGACGGAATGAAGCAGAGTCGATTCCGCCGCGCCCGCCTCGGTGGGCGTGCCTTTTATTTTCGTCACGGCAACAGGGTCGGAGCACGCGCTCAGGGAGCAGAGCATTGCCGCCGAAAGCAGCAGAGCCGATATCCTCGCCGTTATTCTTTTTTTCCTGTTTTTAATAGCCATAACAAGATCTCCCATATCTATAAAATCGCCGCTTTGCGTTGAACTCTTCATTTGATTATATCATCTTTGAGCCGTTTATTCAACCTCGCTCACTTATCCACATCGAACCAGAAGCGCACGCCGCCGTGTTCGTTGACAACGCCGCACTCCCTGCCGAGCCGCTTTTGAATGGCTTTGACTATCGGCAGACCGAGTCCGAAATGAAAATCCTCGTTCTTGCGCTTCTTTGAAGATTTGTAGAAGCTGTACCATATTTTGTCAAGCTCGTCCTCGTCTATCGGGTCGCCGGAGTTATAGACGCTGACTCTGTATGTGTTCAGATTATCTTCAACCGTCAACTGAACTATCTTCTTGCCGCCGATATTCGACACGGCGTTTGACAGAAAGTTCTGGAGCACGAGCAGGATAGTCCGCTCATCGCTGTGGACAGTCAATCCGTCCGGAATGCGGTCGATGAGCTTTATCCCGTTTTCGTTGAACATCATTGAGAACGCCGCAAGCTGACCTTTTATCATCGCGCTCAGATCGAGCTTTTCGCGCGTCGGGACATATGAGCCACTCTCGAGTTTTTCAAGATTAAGCAGCTCCATGACTATGCGGTTCATCTTGCCGGTCTCTTCGAGAATTATGTCGCAGTATTCCTCGCTGCCCTCGGGGTCGCTGTTTATGCCGAGTTTGAGTCCCTCGGCGTAGCCTTGAATAATGGCTATAGGGGTTTTTAATTCATGCGAGACATTGGCGATGAAGCTCTTCCGCGACTCGTCGACAAGCGCGCTGTGTTCAAGTTCTTCGGTCAGTTTTTCGTTTTTGTCCTGCAATTCGTCGAGCGTTTCGCTCAGGGATTCGGAGAGTATATTGATATTCTGTCCGAGATTCTGAACATCCGTCTGCGGATAGCTGACGCATTTCTTGGAGAAGTCGAGCTTCGCCATGGACTCCGTTATCTCCGCCATCGCCGCAACGGGGCGTGAGAAACGCAGATTGGAATAGAGTATAATTGCGCATGCCACGGCGGCTGATATCAGCGCAAAAGCAGTCAGAAGGAACGACGCCGTATGGGCGTTTCGCTCGACCTGATAATAAGGCAGCCACAGGCGCAGGGTATCACCGTTTTTGAGCTCGACGCGGTATCTGTAATATCCGCTCGCCTCGCTGTCCTGATATTCATATTCGTCAAAACTCACACTGTCATCGAAAAGATCGAACACGCGCACGCTGCGTCCGATAGCATACATGCTTTCGGCGGTTCGGTAATAGACGCTGTCCCCGTCGCCGGAATATAAAAACTTTTCGCGGTTTGAATAGACGGTGTTGCCGTTGGGGTCAAAGACCTCGATCATATAATAATTGTTGTCGGAGACATAGGCGAGCTGCTGATAGTATTCGTAAGACGCCGGATCCTCGTTGTCGAGCGATTCGCGGATGCTCTGCATATTCATTATCTCCGCAAAGGCATAGACGGAGTTGAGCAGCACGCCGGGGCGCAGTGCGACAAGTATTGCGGCAAGCACTATCAGGACGGTGATGAGCTCAAAAGCCATGCGCCGTCCCGATTTTCTGATTCTGTCATTTTTTCTTGCCGACCGACGGCTCAAACTCAGTTCACCTCTATCTTATATCCTGCGCCGTAGACCGTGCGCAGATGGCGGCTGCCCCAATCACCGAGCTTCGTGCGAAGGCGCGCGACATGGGAATCGACCGTTCTCGAATCGCCGAGGAAGTCAAAGCCCCAGATATCGTCGAGCAGCTGCTCGCGTGAAAACACCCGCTCGCGGTTTGAAGCGAGCTTATGAAGAATGCCGTATTCTTTATGGGTCAGCTCGATTTCGTGACCGTCGCAGACGACGGAATGAGCCACAACATCGATAACAAGACCGTCTATAACTATCTTATCGGTGGGGCTGTCCGCAGTGCGCTTTAAGCGCGCTTCAATGCGCTTGACAAGCACGGTGGGGCTGAACGGCTTTGTTATGAAATCGTCTGCGCCGCACTCAAAACATTCGAGCTCGTCGAACTCTTCGCCGCGCGCAGTCAGGAAAATGACCGGGACATCGGAGGTTTCGCGAATCTTGCGGCAGACCTCCCAGCCGTTCATCTCCGGCATCATTATATCGAGCACAGCCAGGGCTATATCGCTGTTTTCCGCAAAAACGCGCAGAGCCTGCTCACCGTCCTCCGCCTCGACCGTTTCAAAGCCCTTGGCGGTGAGGAAATCCCTGATAATGCGGCGTATCTTCGCCTCATCGTCCGCGATAAGTATCTTCTGCAAAAGTTACCCTCCTTCCGGGTCATGCATCTCTGCGCGCCCGGGACAAAAAATCAATTATTACTGATTTTATCACATATCGACAAATTTAACAAGGTGTCAGCACAGCGAGGGGCGCTATTTTCCAAAATTATATCGACGCTATTGCAATTGGGCGGCAGAATAAGTATAATAGATAACATAAATTCAAAATCGGGGAGTTTGCAAACCGTGCAATTCTCGCCGAATATAGGGAGGGCATGACCTTTGTTAGGTAAATTTGTCAGAGTCAGAATAACAAACCCGGTCGGCTCCCTGAACCGTCAGTACGGATACAGATACTCTCTCAATTTCGGCTCTCTTGAAGGCAGGCGGCAGTTTGACAACCGCTTCGCAGGCGCCTATATCATGGGCATTCATCATCCCGTCAGGCACTTTGACGGGCGCGCAATTGCCGTGTTATACAGAGAGGGAGAGCGCAAGGGCATACTTGTCGTTGCGCCGAAAAACATGCGTTTTATCGGCTATCAGATAGCCGATGCGCTCGCCTTTGCGGAGCCCGAGGGCACATACCGCCTCGAGTGTCTCTATGAGCGCTCTTGCGGAGCCGTCGTATGCCGCAGAATAAACGACGAGATTAGACTTCTTCTTATCAAGAACAGCCGCAGTGCCCACTGGGGATTCCCCAAAGGTCACATGGAGCGCGGCGAAACGCCCGAGCAGACTGCACGGCGCGAGGTTCTTGAAGAGACCGGGATACACATCGACATCATTCCGGACTTCACCGCAAAATCCGACTACACGATTCAGGGCAAGGTCGAAAAGAGCGTAACCATCTTTTTGGCAAAGACCGAAGACACAGAGACGATAATTCAGCGCGAAGAGATAGACGACTATATCTGGCTCGGCTTCGACAAAGCGCTCGAAACGCTGAAATTTGAAAACGACAAGGCAATTTTGAAGAGCGCACGTCGTTTTATGGACAAGCACGGAATTTTTGAAACAGATGACTGACGGCGCAAAAACGCCGAAAAAGAAAGGAAAAGAACATGACTCAAGAATTCGCTCAGGGTCTCGTCGACTTTTTTCAGAACAAGATTCCTAACGAACTGATAATCTTTATCGTATCGCTGCTACCGGTTCTCGAGCTGCGCGGCGGCATGATAGCGGCGAAGCTGCTGCACGTTGATTTTTGGCGTGCATTCGCCATATGCTATCTCGGCAACATCCTGCCGATCCCGTTCATTCTGCTTTTCATACGCAAGATATTCCAATTTCTGCGCGACAAACCGGTCTTTTCCAAGATCATCGAAAAGCTTGAGATACGCTCAATGCGCAACAGCGAAAAAGTCAAACGCTGGCGCGACTGGGGTCTGCTTTTATTCGTTGCCATTCCCCTGCCCGGAACGGGCGGTTGGACCGGAGCACTGATAGCTGCCCTGACCGACATGAGGATAAAGAAATCCTTCCCAATAATCGCCCTGGGCATTCTTATTGCGGGAATAATCATGTCCGTCATCACCTACCTTGTGCCCTCTTTCTTCGGATTTTAATGTTCGGCATATAAGGAGGAGCAAACATGAAAAAAGCGGTATCATTCATTCTTGCGGCAATTATGCTCATCATGCTGCCCGCAGGTGCATTTGCGGACAGCGCACAGTGCAGCTGCGACACGCCGCCCGTCGTTATGGTCAACGGCTTCGGCACCGAGCTCTATCACGACAACGGCGACGGCACACAGAGCGCTGTTTTCCCGATGGGCGCCGTTGAGATAGTCAGCGCCATTCCGAGCCTTGCCGGCGCATTCGCGGCTCTTGCCGCAGGCGAGCATGAGCTGTTCCGCACGCTACTCTCAAGGGCTATGTTCAAGCTCATGGGAAACATGATGTGCAACACGGACGGCACGGCTAAGATATCGGCAAAGTCATATCAGACGCCGACCGACACGGATATTCACAAGAGGGATATCCACGGTCAGTATCAGGGCGAAAATGACGGCGGGCGCTACATCTTCGGCTACGACTGGAGACTCGACCCCGTCGAAAGTGCACGCGAGCTTGAAAAGTACATCGAGCAGGTCAAGAAAATCACCCGCCACGACAAAGTCGTGCTCTGCGCACACAGCGAGGGCACCTGCGTTGCGGCGTCGTACATTTCGCTCTACGGCTCAAAGAACATAGAGAAAGTCGTTTTCCTGAGCGGCGCGTTCCAGGGAATAACGCTCGTAGGCAATCTTTTCACGAAGAATCTCGACGTCAAAGGCAAGGCAGACGCATTTGAGCTGTTCATAGAAACCTTCCTCGGCGGAGACACGACGGGCGATTTCGTCAGCAGTCTCTTCTCCGTGCTCAAGGACGCGTTCATAGTCGACATGCTACTGTGCCTCGTCAACAACATCCTTGAAGAGGATCTTGACGCGCTCTACGACGAGTGCCTGACAGAGATAATAACCACCATGCCCGGCGTCTGGAGCTTCGTGCCCGACGACTACTACGAGGACGCGAAAAAGGCTCTCTATTCCAACACGGGAAGCAAATATTCGGCTCTGACAAAGCTCACCGACGGCTACCACTACGGCGTTCAGGTCGGGCTCGGCGACAGGCTCAAAGCGGAGCAGAAGAACGGTCTTGCAGTCTGCGTGAGCATGGGATACGCAATAGCACCCATCCCGGTATATGACAACTGCGTTGACCAGACCGATATGCTCATCGACACGAAGTTCGGCTCTCTCGGTGCGACCTGCGCACCCATAGGCGAGATGCTCAAGGCGGACAGTGCAAACAAATATCTTTCGGGCGATCTGCTCGTTGACGCTTCCACCTGCGCTTTCCCGGATTCGACATGGTTCGTCAGATATCAGGATCACAACGATTTCTGCGACGCCTACAACGACTTCGTATATTATCTGCTGACCTTTGACGGGCAGCCGACAGTCACATCGAACGCGGCGTTTCCGCAGTTCATGGCTTGCGACGGGCACAAAGTTCTTGTCCCCGCGGGAGCGCTCCCCGAAGCCGACACAAGACCGAGCATAATCAGACTCGGCGAGAACACATACAAGCTCATAAAAGAGCTGATTGAATCGAACAAAAAGTAAGATAAAAAATCGACCGTCCCGAAGCTTTTGCCGCGGGACGGTTTTGTTATGTCTTTTAATATGCCTCGAATCTCGCGATAGTCGCAAAGCAGCGGGTCTCTTCGATAACGAGCTTTATATACTGCATTCTCGTTTCTGCAAAGCGGCAGATGCGCTTCGAACCGATAACGGTGCCGGCAAATATCTTTTTCCACTTGCCGTTTATCTGACCGTAGAGCGAGAATTTTTCTATCTGCTGACCTGTCGCAATATGCTCGGAAAGCACGATCTTGTCGATATCGTAATCGTCGCCGAGGTCGAGCGTCAGGGTAGCATGGTCGGGATCGAAGCCCGAGTGCCAATACTCGTCGGTGGTGTGTGTCAGAGCCATCTGACCGCGGTGCTCCTCATCGAGGTGGCAGGAATCGGTCATTATCGAATCGTCCGCCAGATCCTCGTTGAAGTCTATCTGAAGCTGCGCGCCCATGGCGAGCAGGGTCTCGACATCGCGCTGGGCAAACAGGCCGTCCTTGTTCGGCGGGATATTGAGCAGCAAGCTCGCATTCGCACCGACGGAGTTATAATAGATCTCCATAAGCTTCGACAGCGGCTTTACTTCATAGTCCTCGTTGAGATGATAGAACCAGCCTTTTCTTATCGAGACATCGACCTCTGCGGGATACCAGATGAGCTTCGACACATTTTTTATAGCCTTGCGGCTGCCGAGGTCGAGCGTGGTAGCGCTTATCCTCTTCGGCGGCTTCTCCGCGGTCTGCTGAGACGCGGCAGCTATCAGCTCCTGATTGCTGTAATAATACGGCACGACATTCCACTCGCTCTTGCGGCAGACTCCCGCCTCGTTTCCGCACCAGCGGACATCCGGACCCGTGACGGAAATGACCGCCTCGGGCTGACACTCGCGTATAAGGTCATAGTAGCCCTGCCAGTCATATTCCTGCTTGCGGCCGTTCTTGCCCTCGCCGCATGCGCCGTCGAACCAGACGCAGAATATATCGCCGTAGTTCGTCAGCAGCTCGCGCAGCTGATTCTTGAAATATTTATTATATGCTTCGCCCTCGCCGTATCGGGGATCGTGCCTGTCCCACGGTGAAAGATAGACGCCGAACTTGAGACCGAATTTTTTGCATGCCTCGGCGCATTCGCGCACGACATCGCCCTGTCCGTCTTTCCATTTGCTCTTTTTGACGCTGTAATCCGTATACTCACTCGGCCACAGGCAGAAGCCGTCATGGTGCTTGCAGGTCAGGATAATCGCTTTCATGCCCGCCGCACGGACTGCCGCCGCCCACTGATTCGCGTTGAGCTTCTCGGGATTGAAGAGCACCGGGTCGTCGTTGCCGTTGCCCCATTCGGAGTTTGTGAATGTGTTCATGCCGAAGTGAATAAAGGCATAGAACTCAAGCTCATGCCACTTGAGCTGGCGCTCGCTCGGCACGACCGCCGCCGCGCGCTTTATGTAATCGTCATTCTTCTTCATATCTGCTTTCCTTTCGGATATATGATACATGATGTATATAAAGATAACATAAACTTCGCGCGAAGTAAACTTATAAGGCAAAAAATCCGCAGCAAATTTTTCTTCGCTGCGGATTTTTATATTTATTCGACTGTTACGCTCTTCGCAAGATTTCGCGGTTTATCGACATCGCATCCACGCCCGACCGCCGTGAAATAGGCTATGAGCTGGAGCGGAACGACATTGAGCGAGGGCATATATTCAGGCAGAGTCCTCGGCACCTTTATGGCGACATCCGAAAACTCGCCTGCGTTCTCGCAGTCCTCACCGACGAGCGCCGCAACATATGCGCCGCGGCTCTTGACCTCGCGGATATTGCCGAGGGTCTTTTCAAAGAGATCGGGCTGGGTTGCAACGGCGAACACGGGAGTTCCCGGCTCGATAAGCGATATCGTGCCATGCTTGAGTTCGCCGGCGGCGTATGCCTCGGACTTGATATAGGATATCTCCTTGAGCTTCAATGAGCCCTCGAGCGAAATTGAATAATCAAGCCCGCGCCCGATGAAAAATATGCTCGAAGCCTTTGAGAACCGCTCTGCGACGGGCTTGAACAGCTCTTCATTTTTGAGTATCTGTTCAATCTGCTCGGGCAGGCGGAGCAGCGCTTCGCAATGCCGCTTTTCTTCCGATTCATCGAGCCTGCCGACCGCCCTTGAAAGACGCAGGGCAAGCAGATAGACGGCGGCGAGCTGAGCCGAAAACGCCTTTGTTGTGGCGACGGCTATCTCGGGCCCCGCCATGGTGTATATAACATCGTCGCTCTCTCTGGCAATCGTGCTCTCGACGACATTGACTATTGAAACAGTGTGCGCGCCCCTGTTCTTCGCTTCGCGGAGCGCCGCCAAGGTGTCCGCCGTTTCGCCCGACTGGCTGATAACAACACAAAGATCGTTATCTCGGACAACGGGGTGTCTGTAGCGGAATTCGCTCGCGAGGTCGCACTCGCAGAGTATCCCCGCCGAGCGCTCTATCAGATATTTGGCGGTCATTCCGACATGCCACGCGCTGCCGCAGGCGACGATATGAACGACGCCGATATTTTTTATCTGCTCGTCGCTAAGGGTGAGCTCGGGAAGATTAACTTTTCCGTCAACTATTCTGCCGCCGAGCGTGTCGCGCACTGCTTTCGGCTGCTCGGCTATTTCTTTTTTCATGAAATGCTTGTAGCCGCCCTTTTCGGCGCTGTCCGCATCCCAGGTTATATGCATGAGTTTTTTGTCTATCGGCTTGCCGTCGGAATCGAAAAATCCAACCGAAGTTTTGCCGACTATTGCAATCTCGCCGTCCTGCATGACGGCGCAGTCGCGTGTATATTTGAGCAGAGCCGGAATATCGGAAGCGAGATAGTTCTCCCCGCTGCCGATGCCGACTATCAGCGGGCTGTCTTTTTTGGCGGCGAGTATCTCATCCGGATGATCGCTCATCAGCACCGCGACGGCATAAGAGCCGCGAACGCGCTTTATAACTTTCAGCATGGTCTCGAGCGGATTTCCGTCATAGAGACTGTCGAAAAGCTGAGCGAGAACCTCAGTGTCGGTCTGCGACTTAAACTGCCTGCCCTGCTTTTCAAGCTCGGCTTTGAGTTCAAGATAGTTTTCGATGATGCCGTTATGGACAAGGGTGACGCGCCCGCTCGAACCCGAATGAGGATGGGCGTTTGCATCGGTCGGCGCGCCATGGGTCGCCCAGCGGGTATGACCTATACCCACGCTCCCCTGCGGGGTGCCGACTTCGTCGAGCTTCTGCTGAAGGTCGCTTATCCTGCCCTTCGTCTTGACAGTGGTTATCTTTCCGTTTCGGCATACGGCGATGCCCGCCGAATCGTAACCCCTGTACTCCAGCTTTTTCAAACCATCGATCAATATCGGAGACGCACTGTTATCTCCAACGTAACCAACAATTCCACACATATTCTGTTTTTCCTTTACAAAAATATTTGTGCATTGCTCTCCCCTCTGTCTGCGCGTCGCCGCGCTGTTTCATAAGAGAGCCTGTGTCCCCCGCACTTATGGGGCAAGAAGCATCCGCCGAAAATTTCGATGACTTCTTCCTCGTCATCTGCAAAGGCTCGCAGCCTTCAGTGCTTGCAGACCCGGCGCTATTTTTATGACCGAAAAATTTTAAAACGGTTTGACAAATTTCCTTTCTCGATATTACACAAACGGCACTGAAACGCAAATGCAGTCTTATTATATGCAAAACGCCGCCAAAAGTCAAATCGACTGTCTCAAAAAGAAAAAAGACCGTTCTGCAAGGCATACAGATCGGTCTTTAGTATATGTTTTTTCGTGCGGTTTACTGCTTCGCTTCCTGCTTTTCTGCCTTTTCGCGCTCGCGGCGTTTTTCGGTCGGCGCGGGGTCGCAGAGCTTCATGAAATCGACCTTGCCCATCCGGGTGCGCGGCAGAGCGTCGAGAATGATGATCTTCGTCGGGCGCGAGAAGCGCGGCAGATTTTCGCTGCAAAATTCATTTATTTCTTCAATCTTTTTCTTCTTGTTCTCCGGCTCGCTGTCGAGCGCGACATAGAGCTTGACTATCGGCTTCGCCTCAATATAGCCCTGAACGGCGCAAGCCTCGGTTATCCCGGCGACGCCGATGACTTTTTCCTCGATATCGGACGGATAGACGTTATAGCCCGAGATGATAATAAGTCTCTTTTTGCGCCCGGTGAAGAACAGGAAGCCGTCCTCATCGATATAGCCGAGGTCGCCCGTGAGCACCCAGCGCACGCCGCTGTCGTCGGTATAGACTCCGCTTGTCGGCTCGTTTAAATAGCCCTCCATAAGAGTCGAGCCGGAGACGGCTATCTCGCCGACGGTGTTTGCAGGCAGGCGTTTTTTGTCCTTATCCCATATCTCGACGCGCATATCATAAAACGGCTTGCCGACGGAATTGCGCTTGAAATCGGCATATGTATTCGCGCAGCAGACGGAGCTGACTTCGGTAAGTCCGTAGCCGCGGAAGAGTCTGCCCTTGCCGCCCCATTTGGCTATAGTCGAGTTAAACATATCAAGGAACTGCTCGGTCACGATATCGCCGCCGCTAAAGAGCAGCTCGAGATTCCGCAGATGCTTTCCCTCGAAGTTCTTCTGCTCGAACATCTTTTTATACATATTCGGCACGCCGACTATGAACGAAATTTTATATTCGCGCATAAGCTCGTTTGCCTTGCGCGGCTTGAAGCGCGCGACAGGGATACAGCAAAAGCCTTCGCACATACTGAAATGCATGGAAACGCCGAGTCCGAACGCATGGAAGAGCGGCAGGACTATCATCGAGCACTCGACGCCGGGGGTGTTGTGATGCTCGACCTTTCCCGTCTTATAGGCGAGTTCGTTGAGCGCCTTTGAAGAGAGCTTTATGGTCTTGCTCTTTCCCGTTGTTCCGCCGCCGTGAAGATAGACGGCGATATCCGAGCCGTTGTTGTGGACTCCGTCCGAGGGCGGGCAGCGATGGATCGCCGCGCGGTAGCTCAGCGCATTTTTTATGCCCGACGACGCATGCGCCGCGAACAACTCATAGCCGCGGAAAGCCGGATGAGCCGCAGGCGAAACATAATCTGAATTCGAGCACACAACGCACGGGACATTGTGGAAATTGAGCATATCGACATAGGGCTTTGCGAGCAGGTCCATGAGCATAACGCCCTTTGAGCCGACCGCGTCCATAGTCTCCTTGAGAAGCTCGGGCGGGGTCAGCGGATGCACGATATTCGCAATAACGCCTATTTTATTGAGCGCATAAAAGGCGACGAAGCTCTGCACGCAGGTCGGCAGGAACACGGTGTACACATCACCGCGCCGAAGCCCCGCGCTCTTGAAATATGCCGCGAGACGGTCGATATCGGAAAGCAGAGCGGAACGCTTAATCCTGTGGCCGAAATGAATCGCGGCATCGTAGTCGCCGAACGCTGCAGTGTTGTTCTTGAAATACTCGTAGCAGTTGTAGCTTTCGGTTGGTATCATATTTATTTTCTCATCTCCCACAATACATTTTATATGCAAGGCAATAAAATGTCAAGACAAATGTCGCAGATAATGACCGTTATATATTTCCGTTAAAAAAACCGTTCCGAATAATTCGGAACGGTTTTGCTTTGTCTGTCAATAGCTGATAACAAGTTCATCCATGCGGACGAGGTCATCATCCACAATTGAATATCCGTCGTCCTCGATAATCACCTGGAGCGATATCGTGACGGGGTCAAGATAGCCGATATTATCAAGATTCTTTTCGACCTCGGTGATTATTCCGTCCGCCCAGAGCTCCTCGCGCTCGGAGTCAGAGAGCTTATCGAACTCCCCTTTTCTCGCGCGTTCGCCATAGGACTTTTCGAAATCGTCGATGCCGTTTTCCTCCGCTTTTGATATGACATCTATCGGATAGACGGTCACGCTGACAAGGAATCTGTCGGAGCTTCGCGTTACCTCGCCGACCTCATATTTGCAATGGGCATAGAGCGTTTCGAATATCTTCACCATGCGCTGATAATTCGCATCGGACACCGCGTCGATATCCATACACATTTTGAAATATTCGACCTCGTCCTGGATATACTGCTGATACTGGGTTTCGCATTCTTCGGCAGTGCCGCCGACCGATTCCAGATACTCGTCGCTGTTCTCGTTGAGATAGACAGAGTCGAGCGTGCCGCGGACATATGCGCCGATCTGCGAGCGCGACGCCGTACACGAGCACAGCATGAATACGCACAGCAAAACCGCCGCAAGCGCGGAGATCCTCTTAACCATTATTCAACTACTCCTATATAACCGATCAAATTATCGGAAGCTAAAGAGAAGTCTATCACAGCAAAAACCGGACGTCAACAATATTCCGTATAAACATACATTTTTTGCGGCTCTTCTGCAAATATTTTTGATAATTTATAAATGAATCCTAAAAATTAACGACACTCGAACCAATCGGGACCCGGGCGGTAGCCGTTATCCAGTCCGTGCTCGGCGCAGAACGGATGCGAGCGCAGGACGAAGCGCAGGGTATTCATCGCGCTGCGGAATATCTCCGCACGGGTGATGCCGTCCGGCTTGCCGAGGCTCTCGAGCAGAGTCGGGTCATATTTTGCCTTGCGCGAGCCCGCTCCCGCGCCGGGCATGAGCACATCCACCTGTCCGCGCACGCGGTAAGCGTTATTGCGAAGCAGCGGGAAATCCGGGTCTTTGCTCGCGCGCATCCACCAGTCGGTCATGACGCAGCCGTCATATTCCCATTCGCCGCGCAGTATCTGCGTGCAGGTACCGTAATGATAGTGTCCCCAGACGCCGTTTATCTTATTATAAGAAGTCATGATATTGAACGGGTGCGCGGTTTTGACGCATATTTCAAAGCCCTTGAGATATATCTCGCGCAGAGCGCGCTCGGACACGCGCGAATCGTTATAGATACGCATGGTCTCCTGATTGTTGCAGGCGAAGTGCTTCGGGCAGGCGGAGACTCCCTGCGACTGGATGCCGCGCACGACCGCCGCGCCCATAGTGCCGGCGAGCAGCGGATCCTCGGAGAAATATTCAAAGTTTCTGCCGCAGAGCGGATCTCTGTGGATATTCATACCGGGGGCGAGCAGGACATCGGAGCCCTTGCGCGCCATCTCAGCGCCTTCGAGAGCATACAGCTCGCGGACGAGCTGCTGATTCCATGTGCTCGCGAGCAGCGTGCCGATAGGCAGGAGCGAGGCATAGCAATGGAGTCTGATGCCGGAGGGGCCGTCCGTTGCGCTGACGGGCGGCACGCCTTTTTTGCGCAGAGATTTAAGTATTCCGCCGTAAACTGCGGCGTTGCCGGGAGTGCCGAGCTTGCTGTTCATGACATAATCGCCACGGCAGAGAGCCTCAAGCTCAACATCCTCGAGCTGAGCCGTGAAGCCCGCAAGAGTCGCTCTGTTGTTGGCAACATCTTCGAGTTTTATGCCCTTGTCGCCCGTGAAATCGGGGGCTTCGGGCAGATTTTTCTCTATCTCCTCACGGCGCGAAACGGTGCTCAGCGGGACAGATTCATATGCTTTTTCTATTTTTCCCTGTTCGTCGGTCGCGGCGACAAGGCGATCGAACGCCTCTTTCGGTGCGCAGTCCGCACGGCTCGCAAGGCGCTCGGTGACACGAAGCTCCGGCTCTGTGTGAACGCCTATCTGCTCGCAGGAGCGCACATCGGTGCCGGCATAGATGGGATAGTCCCCAGCTTCGAGCACATAGCAGAACGCCGCGCCGGATTTGCCGGAGTCGTCGAACGACGCCATATTGGCGCACGGGAACGACACGACCACTCTCTGCTCCTCACCGGGCAGAAGAGTGTGCGTTTTTTCATATGCGGCAAGGCTCTTTGCCGCCTTGCCGAGCTCGCCCTGCGGCGCGCCGTAGTAGACCTCAATAACCTCTTTGCCCGCGGCACTGCCGACATTCCTGACTTTTACGGAGACTATTATTCTGTCGTCAGCCTCCATGACGGTCTTGTCGGACAGCTCGAACGAAGTGTAGCTAAGACCGAAGCCGAACGGGAACATGACCTTTTCGGGCGCGAAGGTTTCAAAATATCTGTAGCCGACGAAGATATCCTCGGCGTAGTTGTTGTATGTCTTTTTGCCAAAGTTCTTCGCCGCCGGATAGCTCTCGTAGCAATCGGCAATGGTATCTGGCAGCTTGCCGCTCGGCGAAGCTTTGCCGGAAAGGACCTCACCAATGGCGTTTCCGCTCTCCATTCCGCCCTGCCAGACATAGAGCACCGCACCGAGCCTGTCGCCGTATTTATTCATCCACGACATATCTATAATATTGCCGCTGTTTATCAGCACGACGGTGTTTTTGAAATTCGCGGTCACTTTGTCGAGCAGCGCTGTTTCATCGTCGGTCAGATAATAGCTGCCTTTTTTGAGTGTGTTTTCTCTGTCCTCGCCTGCGGAGCGACCTATAACCACAACGGCGCAGCTGCTGCGCTTTGCCGCATCGGCGACGGTCTTTTCGTCTATCTTCATCTCATCGTGATAGCGCGGCCATGCGCCCCAGAAGCCGTCGTCCGCCGGGTTCTTCTTTATCCAATCCGAGTATATCTTTTCAAGCTGCTCGTCAACTTTTATTCCGGCGTTTTTCATGCCGTCCACAAGATCGACGCAATAGGGCTTGTTGACATCGCCTCCGGAACCATAGCCGACGAAGAAATAGTCCCTCTGGATCCTGCCGAAGATGCAGACGTTCTCATCTTTTTCTATCGGCAGCACGCCATTGTTTTTGAGCATGACTATGCCCTCTTCGGCGGCAATTCTTGCAATCGACTTCATCTCCTCCGGAGTATCGGGCGAACCGAGCTCGCCCTTGCTCAAGCCCTGCGCGGTTGCGGAAGTAATCAAATTGACTGCTTTTGAAAAAATTCTGCGTGCTTTGTTGCTCATTGTATTATCTCCTATTCGGCTGTTATTTGCGTTTCATTGCGCGTATCTTCGCCTTGTCCTGCGGCGTGACGCGATAAGATTCGGTTATCTTCTGAAGCGACTTGTTAAAAGTGAAATCGTCGAGGCGGTTATCTTCGAGATACTGCCATGTCTTTTCCGGCGCATGGACGAAGAACACGGAGACCGCCCACGCGACCGCCATTTTCACATAGTAGTCATCGTTTGTTATCGCATCAAACTTTTCGAAAGCACGGGCGGCGTACTCATCATCAGAGAAATAATTGAGCGCCGCGACGACCGCAAAGCGGATATCGTAGGGCTTATCGGAATCAAAATACGGCTGCAAAAACTCCCAGACCCGCTCCCTGTCTTTTTTGAAAAACTTGAGGCTGTTCACAAAGCTGTCGCAGACAGACCAATTATCTATCTCCGGCACAAAATCCGCCGCCGCTTTCAGATGCTCTTCAAACGGCAAATCGGCACTTGCAATAACGAATCCGCGCACAAGCTTTTCTTCAAGCATATCGCCCTGCGGGAGATCGGGCATAACGCCCTTGTGGCTTTCTTTTTTTATCCGCGCCGCGACCGCTCTCAGCTGCGGCAGGCGAACGCCGATTATCTTACTCTTATCGGCATTCGGCAGGAGCGACAAGCCGAACTCCCTGTACTTTTCATCTCTGAGCTGTTCGAGCTCATTTCTTATATCCATATCGTCCTCCGTCGAGATACTTATATGATTTTAACATATATAACACGCTTTTTCCATATTCAAGACCAAAAATTAGGCAAATGCGCATAAAATTTTTGACTTTTTCGGCGCAATATTGTATAATGATTTCAACATTTTTCTCGCATACGCAAAATGAAAGGAGTCATGAGATGAAAAAAAACAGTTTCAAGCGTGTTCTCTCGTTCTTCCTCGCCGCAGTGATGCTCTTCGGGATGCTTCCCGCAGTCTTCGCGCAGGACGCGGACACGAAGGACGTTGACTACGCGATAACAAACCCCTACGCCACGGTTGACTGGAAAAACTACGGTCAATACAAGGCGAGCCTGCACAACCACAGCATAGTTTCAGACGGCGACAACGATTTCAGATATGTCATCGAGACCTATTATTCAATGGGCTACGACATTCTCGCGATAACCGATCACGGCACCGTTGACAGAGGCTGGACAGAGCCGAACTATGTTCCCGCGCTCCAGCTCGCGCTCGGATTCAGACGCGAGAACGGCTTCGAGAAGCCGACGGGACTGACTCAGGGGCGCTACAATCAGATAACCTCCGGCAGCGACAGAGGCGGACGCGGAATGCTCCGCGTCCCCTACGGCATCGAGAACAACCCGACTTCGTTCAACAACTCGCATGTCAACTCCTGGTTCGTTGACTACGGCAACGGCGTTCTGGGCGGCACGAGCGACTACGAGACTCCGATAAAGAATGTCGAAGAGCTCGGCGGTCTTTCGGTCATCAACCACCCCGGCGAATACACGGGCGCGCGCAACGAAAAGGATTTCGGCAAGGCTTATAACGAAGACTACGACTACGACATAAACAAGTTCGCCCGTCTGCTCAAGATGTATCCCTCCTGCCTCGGCATCGATGTCAACTCCAAGGGCGACTACCGCACCCGCCACGACCGCAAGCTCTGGGATATACTGCTCCAAAAGGTCGTACCCTCAGGGCGCAACGTCTTTGCTTTTGCAAGCTCCGACGCACATCGCCTCTCCGCCATGGACAACGGCTGGACGATAATGCTCATGCCCTCGAACACGGTAGATAACCTCAAGGAATGCATGAAGCAGGGCGCGTTCTTCGCGGGAAGCAGATATATAAAGAACACCCCCGAGCTCGAACAGTTCAGCAAGGAAGTAGGCTATAATGTCGCGGACGAGAACGGTCAGTGGTACGCATCGCCCGACCTTGTTCAGCCGGTGATAACAAACATCGCCGTTGACGACAAGGAGGACACGATAGCGATAACCGCAGAGAACTATCTGACGATTCACTGGATAGCGGACGGCAAGGTCATTCATGTCGGCTCCGAGATAGACCTCGACGACTACTCGGACAAGATAGGCAGCTATGTCCGCGCCGAGGTTTTCGGTGAGGGCGGTATCCTCTACACCCAGGCGTTTACCCTCGACTACGACGGCGCACCGGAGGCGGAGAACAAGTTCTTCTTCGACTGGGGCAATGTAGTCAAGCTTTTCGCCGACACGATTCTCTACGTATGCGGAAAGAGCGAGCTGTTCTGCAAAATCTGGTTCGCGCTGACCCACAACGACGCATTCGCAAAGTAAGTTAATAAAAAGCGGCGGCAAGCCTCAAGTGGTTTGCCGCCGCTTTTTGTTTGGTTATGACTCTTTTTCGTCTTTGTTTTTCATCTGCTTTTCAATCGACTCACGCCATTTGCGTGTCTTTATCATCTGAGCGCGTCTGCTCCAGATGATATAAATGAGTACTGGAGCGATAATAGTCGCGCCTCATACTCGCTGTTATATCCGAAGATAAACAGGTACACCAAAGCCGCAGTTGCGATAACATCAAAAATAATGCCGATAACAAGATCCATAATTTTCTCCTTTTGCTGTAATTTTTATTTCATTTTATCATGTTCCGTTTTTTGTCAAGCGCTTTTTCAATAGCGAACTTTATTTTGACAAAAAATAGCATTTTGCTCATTGCAAAATTTGGCAATATGCCGTATAATAACTTTGCAGAGTCCGTTTTTTGGTACACGAAATATTTTATAATATATCCGTAAATCAAATCGGAGGATATAAAAATGGCTAAAAAATCAAACCAGAAAATAAAACTGCTCTATCTGATGAAGATCCTGCTCGAAAACACGGACGACGAGCACGGAATGACGCTCGCCGAGATATCGGATGCGCTGGGCGAATACGGCATCGACGCGGAGCGCAAGACGCTCTACAACGACATTGAAGTGCTCTGCCTGTTCGGGCTCGACATCGAAAAGAGGAAGGGCAAGAGCGTGACTTATCATGTCATCAGCCGCGAATTTGAACTGCCGGAGCTCAAGCTTCTCGTCGACGCAGTTCAGTCCTCACGCTTCATCACGCACAAGAAGAGCAACGAGCTGATAAAGAAAATCGAGGGCTTTGCGAGCCGATATGAGGCGCAGGAACTGCAGAGGCAGGTCTTTGTCTCGAACCGCATCAAGGCAATGAACGAGAGCATCTACTACGCCGTCGACTACATACACGACGCGATAAACCGCGACGCGAAGATAGCGTTTCAATACTTCACCTGGGACGAGCACAAGCAGAAGAAGCTGCGCCACGGCGGAAAGATATATCTCATCAGCCCGTGGGCGCTGACCTGGGATGATGAGAACTACTATATGATTGGCTACGACTCGGACGAGAACAAGATAAAGCACTACCGGGTCGACAAAATGACAAAAATTCAGCCGACCGAAGAAAAGCGTGACGGCGCGGAGTTCTTCGCCGATTTCGACATGGCGCTCTATTCAAAGCAGACCTTCGGAATGTACGGCGGACGCGAGGAGACGGTCACGCTCCGCTGTGAAAACAAGCTTGCCAATGTCATGATAGACAAATTCGGATTCGACACTGCGTTTTCAAATATCACCGACACGCACTTTGACATGCGCGTAAAAGTGTTCGTGAGCCCTGTGTTCCTGACATGGATAATGAACTTCGGTGCGGATGTCACAATTCTCTCTCCCGAGAGTGTAAAAGATGAGCTCACAGCCCTCGCATCCGATGTGCTCGCGCAGTATAAATAAACAGAACAAATAAAACAGCAAATCCTATCAACGGCTTTCGTTGGTAGGATTTTTTCATTTCGACATGAGATAGGGATGTGTTGATAAGTTGGAGGGCGCGGGTGTGGGTATAGGATATAGACAGTCGTATCAATATTGCGAATTATCGCAATGATGTAAGAACAGATATCATCCGCCCACGGAGTTTGCACAATTTTATTGATAAGCACCTTGTAGGGTGCGGCGACTCGACGCACCGCTGCCGCGACAGCGGCACGGGATCTTTGCAAAAACTTATTTTACGGATCATAGGCGGAACTTCGTTCGCCTGCTTTAAAAATCTATAATAGTGGCAAGTGACTAAAGGATTGCTTTACTTGCATCATCTCCAAAAAAACACCGTGACGCTCACGCATCAAAGGGTCGTCGAGGTCGCCGACCCCTACAAGCCGCTCAACGAGGCCTCAAAATACATAACTCGCGACTCCCAGTCGGCGGCGCTTCGGTGATGTTGCCCGCTCTTCTAAAAAAGTTTATCAAACACTGCGGCGCGGCTATTGAAAGCTTGATTATAGAGACTGGTTGTATCGCCTACTTTTACCTTGCTACAGCTAAAATGATAGACAAATCCCTATTTCGCCATTCTACTTGTCATCGCCAAGAGGCAAAGCCGGCGCAAACACCGCTAATTACAGGAATTTCAAGTTTTACTGTCCGTTTTTTGACACACCTGCCGCGATAGAATAGACTCAGAAAATAAGGAACGGAGAGATACATATGAAATTCAAGATAGGTTTTACCGCAGAAAAAGAGACAGAAAAGAAAGTTCCCGAGGCCGAGACAAAAGCTCCCGAAGAGGCTCCCGCGAGGGAATCGCTCGTGAGAATCTATTTCCCGCAGCGCGGCTTCGACTGCACATATTACAACAATCTTTTCGACCTGCATGTCGGCGACCTCGTCTATGTTGACGGCAAGCTCGAGGGCAAGCACGGCAAGGTCATCGATGTGTCGTACACATTCAAGATAAAGCTGTCCGACTACAAAAGAGTAATCGCAAAAATCGACACGGATATCTCCGGCGAGTTCTGCTATGTCGGCGACGAACTGTTCTCTTTTGACAAAAATACCGTGCCGTTCGGAAAGATACTCCCCTACTTCAAAGCTCCCGCAAAACCCGATGAGGAATATGTGAGCGCGAAGGAAAACAAGTTCTATAGCCTCGACGATCTCGAGGGCATGGGCGCATACGAGCACACGATAATGATCGGCAAATCCGACTTCAACTGCGGCGAGGTTCTGTATCTCAGCGTTGAAGACGGCAAGGGGCACGCGATAGTCGGCACGGACGAGCTGCACGAGGTTGAATTTGACTACAAGAACGGCATGATTGCAAACATCACCTGCGACTGCTGGGCGTGCGGCACCTGCAAGCACGGCGTGGCGGCTGTTTTCGCGCTGAAATCAGCGCTCGAAAAAATCGAGAAGCATTTCCCGGAAAAATTTGAAACAAGCGGGTATTTTGCCGTTATGTCGAAGAACATGTTTATGAATGTCATCGCCTCGCTCGGCGACGACAGCGTCGGGAGTTTTGTCATAAAGAAGAACTAAGCTTTTTGTTTTTGCATCACTTTCGACAAAAATCGCATCGTTTTTGCAGTTAAGTTGACAATTTTCTCTAAAAAATGTATGGTGAAACAAACAAAATACGGGGAGTGAGACAATGGAACCTAAGGCTTTCAGCAGTTATCACAAAGTCGCCCTCCCCACGGAGGGCGTGGATTGAAATCCGGTGATGGCCGCCGTTGCGTCGGCTATCGCCTGTCGCCCTCCCCACGGAGGGCGTGGATTGAAATGGCATATATCGCTGGGATGATAAATCGACCGTTGAGTCGCCCTCCCCACGGAGGGCGTGGATTGAAATAGCAGGCACTTATCTCCGGCGAATGCCTTATAAAGTCGCCCTCCCCACGGAGGGCGTGGATTGAAATAGCAGGCACTTATCTCCGGCGAATGCCTTATAAAGTCGCCCTCCCCACAGAGGGCGTGGATTGAAATGGTTTTTAGACCACCTATGAGCAGGGCTTGATCCGTCGCCCTCCCCACGGAGGGCGTGGATTGAAATAAGGCTATCTCTATGATTTTGGCACGTTCCTATCGTCGCCCTCCCCACGGAGGGCTCAGTCTGAAACAGGAGGTTATATCAAATACATTCGCAAGCATGACAACTGTCTTTTTATTGTTTTGGAGCAGCGTTTTTTGAATATAGAAACAGCGCCTTGCAGTCAAATACAAGACGCCGCAATTATTGGATTGCAGTATAGCAAAACATCCATGCTTTACGCTCGACAGTTAACGATATATATTCCCTGTCTCCGTTCTTCCATCTTTTGCGCATGACATTCTGCATATTCTCTCACAAAGCGATGTTTCAAATCTTCCGGAGTATCAGGCGTAAAAGCCCGCCATTTCGATATGGTCGGCCGCCTTTCCGTTGTCTTTAGCGATATCCCATATCACCTCTTGATTCCCGCCGAGATGCCTGTGGCGGAGTATGTTCAGCTCCGAGGCTTTCGGCTTCGCCCACGAGGCGAAATACTGCGGTCTGCACGACCTCGTATAGCGCTCATAAAGAGCGTTTTTGAGTTTGTCGTCCATTTTTCTTCTCCTGTTTGAGCGTATTATCAGACCGCCGTCTCTGCGCTTTCGTGCTGCGCGATGCGCTCCTTTGCCCCGTCATAGAGGGCAAATATATCTTCGCATCGGCTGTAATTCTCGCTCTGCGCTATCGTTCTCACTGCGTCGAGATACGGCTTTGCGGCTCTGTAATAGAGCGAGTTTTCGTCGGTCGCTTTCTTTATCTCAAGCTGAACGCGCTGTTTTTCGGCGCGCACATGCCGAAGCTCTGCTTTGAGCTCTGCAATAGATGCTTTATCTTTTGACTCTTTGGCGAGCTTCATGCTGTCCGTGACGCGCTTCATATTGACTTCCGCCTCGTCCTCACGCTTGAAGAGCCCCGCGAAAACAGAGCTGTCAAACGGTTCGATGCCGTTGGGATAATATTTCGCGGCGGTCTTGCGCGCGGTTTTGATATCGCCGACGAGTCTGAGCATATCTTTTCTGCGCTCTTTCTGCTGCGCGGTCGCCTTGGGCATACGCTTGACATCGCTCTTTTTGAGCTCTATTGCCGACATGAAGCCGCCTAGCCCCGCCGCGCTTATTCTCTTCGCGATTTCAAGATCCTCCATGCCCTCCGGGGTGTTGAAGCGGTCGAGCTCCGCGAGGACAAAACGGGATATCTCTATCTTCTCGTTTTCCTGAGCTTTAAGATTATACTCTTTCTTAGCCGCCTTTAAAAGTGCCTTGTCACCGGACTTTTTCGCCTGTTTTATTCCGTCCTTTGAGAGGACATTCATTTCGCGGCCGGAATATTCTTCGGCTTCTTTTATAATATCGACCGCCTCGACAAGCGCATCGTCTGCGAGGACATTGTTTCCGTAGTCCTCGAAAAGCGCTCTAATTTTTAGCACCTTGACTATCGCCTTCTGCTTGACCTCGGTGAAATCATAGAAAAAGAGCGGAATGACATTGAGCACCGCACCGACAATGGACGCGATAACGAGAACGCTGCTTATGCGAACAAAATAGTCATGGTTATAGAGAACGTCATAGACATTCGAGCCGTCGTAGCCGAGCGACAGGGCGACACTGCGATTGAGTCCCGCGCCCTCGTATATTGCCGGAAGAACGGAGCCTGTGGCGAGCGTTATGACACTGCCTATAAGCCCGACCGCGGCGAACATTCCGTCTATTCGCTCGCCCGTTTTATACTGCTGATAGTCTCTTATATCCGCCTGAATGCTCGGGTTGAGAAGATGACCAAGCGAAGTTATGAACTGGTTGACGAAGATGCATATGAGCAGCATCCATATTATTCCCGGGTCGCCCGTTCGGCGGACTATCGGGAGCATCAGCGCAATAAAGCCGATATTGAAAAGATTCGTTACAACGAGTATCTTCTTTTTGCCGTATTTTCTGATAAGGAACGGCGCGACGAGATTCGGCCAGAACGAGGCGTTGCCGGATATCGCGATTATCAGCGAATACTGGCCCGGTGAGCACGCGCCCTGATAGTTATACATCCAGCCGAGGATGCTGTTGAACGAGCTTTCAAGGAAGCCTATCCAACCGGCGAGCGAGATTATCCAGAAATATTTATTCTGCGCTATCGCCTTGAGCGCATCAATAAATTTTATACGGATAACATGGGTCTTTGCCTGGACTATCTTCTCCTCGACATTGACATAGACGAGCAGGGATATCAAAAATCCGACGAGCAGCATCGGCGGATAGAGAACCCTGTATATTCGCATATCGTAGAGGGTGTTGTCGTTTGTTATAAGCCGCGCCGCTATCGGCAGGAATATGCCCGCTATCGACGGCGAAAGATTCTCGACAACGCATCTTATCGAGAGAACATCCGAGCGCTCTATCGTGTTGGGCGAAAGGACATTTATAAGACTCTCGTAGGCATCGACCATGAAATTATAGAAAAACTGGAAGCCGACATTGAACAGCAAGACGACTATGCACTTCATCGTCAGCGACATATGCTCATACGGCATCCACACGAAGCCGATGCCGAGAATTACAGTCGGGATACCCATAGTCAGGATATACGGGCGGTACTTACCCTTCATGCTGCGCGTATTGTCAATCATCTTCGCGCGCAGTGCTGTCAGCGGGAAGCCCGAGAGAATGCTGAGTATATATATTACATAGAGCGCGCCGGGGTCGATACCGATAGTGTTGCCTATTAGCGTATTGCCGACGGCGATTATCATATTCGACACGCAGTAGACTATAAATCTGACGCCTATGCCGCCCACAGAGAGCGAGGCTATCTCCTTATAGCTCATATACCGCTCTTTCGGCGGCTTGTTCCAGTGCGTTTTGACCGAAGAAACAACGGATTTGATTTTTCCGGCAATTTTCACAGTCATATTCCCCCTTGTTAAGATGAGTTCAATGTGTTAGTATAAAAGAGTAAAATATCAAATGCTATGAGTAAAAAAGGTGACGCTATGCCGATATTCAACGAAGAGATGTACTTATATGACAAGAATCAGAACAGCGATCTTTTTCATCTTCATTCTTTCGGCAGACTCTTTCCCGACGCCGACTACATAATTTCATTAAAAGACAACTCGAATACGATAATCGAATGCGTGACCGACGGGATCGGATATATCGAGCACAACGGGACGGTCACTACAGTTGAAAAAGGCGACTGCTATATAATAAAGAAAGGCAGCGGCTACTCCTACTACTCCGACGACAAAAAGCCCTATTCAAAAGTCTGGGTAACGGTATACGGGAGTCTTATAGACAGATGGCTCGATTTTTACAATATAGATCAGCAGGTGTATATAAAGCACCTTGACATCACGTCATATTACAGCCAGATAAAGCAGACCGCACTCGGCAGGGATATGCTCGACAACGACAAGAAGCTGATGCTCCTCGTCCACGGAATTATATTTGAAATGGCGATGGCTACCCCTGCGAACAGCAGGAGCCGTGAGGACGCGCCGTATATCAAGACCGTCGACAATGTTGTTCTCGACATAAAGAAATATATCGAGAAGCAATGCAACGAGCGACTGACGAACAAAGACCTGTCGCTGAAATTCGGCATCTCACAGAACACGATGAACGACCTGTTCATCAGAAAATACGGCATATCGACATCGCAGTATCACATGCAGTGCAAGCTCTCTTCCGCCGAATATTTTCTCAAAAGTACCGATTTGACGATAGACGCGATAAGCGGGCTTATCGGCTTTTGCGACCGCAGCCATTTCAGAAAGGCGTTTATGAAAGCATACGGCATGTCGCCGAATCAATACAGAAAGAAGCTCAAATCCGACCTCAGCGCAGAATAATTGTCGTCACCGATCTCGGCGTGATTTTTATATGCCCGGGGTCGGCGATGTCATATTCGCGAAGATCGTTGTTATCGTCCGTGACCGCTGATTTTACGGCTGAATACTGCTCCGGCAGGCTCAGCTCTTTTTCTTTTTTAGTGCTGTTTATCACTATAATTGCACAGCCGACGTCATACTTGAACGCGAGCAGGCGTAGCTCGGGATCATCGCAGGCGGCATCAACGCGAACGGAACCTGTGGGAACATATTTCGAGAAGTTACCCGTAACATAGTAGCGTTTGGTCATCTCAAAAGTTTTATCGTCAAGATTTATGTATATCAGCCCGTCGCAATAGTTGACCTCGGACACAGCTATCCAATGTTGCCACGAGATAACATTGAGCACGGACAGATCTTCATACATAACATTCGCCGTGACGAGTGCCGAGTCCATGCCCTTGTCGCGTCCGCCCTGCATATGAGTCCATTCGCTCATATTGACAGGGACATCCGGATATTTTTTGCTCATCCACTTCGCGAACCGTTTGAGGAAGCTCATGCGATTGTTAAAAAACGGGATTGGCATATGCAGGCAATAGGAATGGATATCGAGAGCGCCGAGGCGAGTGCGGACGAGCGGATCGCCCAAAACGGCGCGCGAATAGCTCTTGTTGAACCAGCGGATATCTCCGTTTTCGCAGCCGGAGAGCCGAACGCCGTCGAGAGTTTTCCTACCGTCAAGCTCTTTGACGAACGCGCGGAGCACCTTGCGGCAGCTCGAGGGTCTGTAGTGGCAGCCCTCCTGCCCGCCGTTCCAGACCCAGAACGGCTCATTGACGGGCGAGATATATTTTACGGGTATGCCCTCGCCGATAAAATGCTCGGCAACATCGGCACAGTATTTGGCAAACGCAGGATAGTTCTTCTTTTTTATATTCTCTCTGAATATCTGATGCTTGTCGAGATGCGTCTTGTGGTTATTCGTCAGGCGTTCTATCGGAGAATTGACGAAGAAAATAACCTCGTTCGCACCGTCGCTGACGGCACGGCGCATCATATAGACCGCCGCAGCATCGCGCGACCAGTCGTATTCGCCGGGAGCGGTCTCAAAGCACTCGGTCGCCCGCGCGGGTTCGCTGAATGTGCCGCGTCCGCTGTGCTTCGAACCGCCGCCGATATTGTAGCGGTAGATGCCAAGACCGATGCCCTCGATCTTGCTGAAAAGCAGCTCGCTGATTCTGTCTCTGACCGGTTTGCCGCTTATCGGATCCTCATGAGTCCAGTTTCCGACTATCTGCGCCCACCATGCGCCGCTCGCGCCGAAGCCTTCTATAGTCTGATATCGCTTCTCTTCATTTATATTCAGCTTCAATTTCAATGCCCCCATGTGAAAAGTGCATATATTTTTCATCTTATTCTAAAGTATATCATAGCTTTTCACGGAGTAAAGGTATTTTTTACCGAAAAAAGAGTACTTTTTATATGTGTTTTCAAGTTGGCGACGAAAGCAACGAAAAATCAATACAGCCGAAGCGGTGAAAATTATTTTATATTCAAGCTGAGTTTGACGCTATTTTTCCGAAAAATGTGTTTTTTACCTGCCGTCTGTAATTTTTTGTAAAAGTTTCATATAATTATGTATATAAATTTTTATCTTTATGTTGAATTTGTATTGCTTTTTGGGTTTTATTTCAGTATAATGGAGCTTGTCTGATACGACAGAATATCTGAAAGGTGCCGAATTATGAACACCGTGATAATAATTCTGCTTGTTGTGCTCGCGATAGCCGTTGTGCTGCTGTTCGCGATATGCGGCTTCCTGTTCAATCAGGTAATATGGTATAAGCCGATAAAGCTGCCCGCCGCAAAAGGCGAGGTTGAGGATGACTTTGCAAAAGATCACAGAAAAGCCGAAGAAGAGTTCGGGAAAATGCCGTTCGAAAAGCTCACGCTTACGGCATCGAACGGCGAAAAAATATATGCGCGCCTGCTCCTGCCCGAGAAGAGCAACGGGCGCATGATAATCGCCTGCCACGGGGCGCACAGCTCAGGGATATGCGAATTCTGCTTTTCCGCACCGTACTTTCACCGCATGGGTTATACAATTCTGATGCCAGAGCACCGCGGCTGCGGCGAGAGTGAGGGAAAATTCTTAGGCTACGGCACGCACGAATCAAAGGACACTTTTCTTTGGATAGACTGCGCCCGCAAACGATTCCCGGAGCTCGACATATTCCTGCTCGGCGTGTCGATGGGCGGCGCGACGGTTCTAATGATGAGCGACAAAATAACCGACCCGGCGGTCAAGGGAATCATCGCGGACTGCTCCTACACGAGCGCATGGGATGAATTCGCCTATCAGCTCAAAAATCCGTTCGGGCTTCCGGCGTTCCCCCTGCTATATATATTCGACCTGTATTGCCGCATAATCTGCAAATACAGCCTGCGCGACGCGTCGCCGATAAAAGCCGTTCGCAGCGCGAAAGTGCCGATACTTTTTATTCACGGCGCAAAAGACGCGCTCGTGCCCGTAAAGATGCAGAAAGAGCTGTTTGACGCGTGCCCGACCCAAAAAGAAATGTTGACGGTCGAAAACGCGGTTCACGCACAGAGCTATTATACCGACCCGCGCGCTTATGAGGCGGCGGCGGAAAAATTCATAAACGAATGCGAAAACACTGAAAATACATCTGCGCTTTCCGCGCCCGGAGGAGGAAAACAAATTGGCTAACAACGAAAGGCTGAAAGAAAAACGATACGTCGGAGTAAAAGAAACGGTTATCTACGGCGTAGCAAACGGCGGTCAAGTCATCGGATACAACATGGTCCGTATGCAGCTGACGTTCTTCCTTGTGACCGTGTTCGGCATACCGAGCACAGCGGTCGCAACGATGATAACCGTCATGGGCATCTGGGATGCACTCAACGACCCGATGATGGGAACGATAGTTGACAAGACTCGCACGAATCTCGGAAAACTGCGTCCCTATCTGCTCTTCGTCCCGATACCGCTCGGCATAGCGACTGTCGTGTTCTTCGGCGGCGCGGAATTCCTCGCGGGAGTTCAGTCAACGACGCTCAAGATAGTCTATATGTGCGTCACATATTTCATCTGGGAGTTCTTCTACACAATAGGCGACATCCCGTTCTGGGGTCTGTCCGCCGCGATATCCCCGAACCCCGTTGACAGATCGAACGCCATAACCTCGGCGCGCTTCCTCTCCGGCATAATCGGCGGACTTTCTACGCCCGTTATATCCCTGCTCATCGACCTGAGCAACAAGGGCGTTATCGGAATCAATATGCGCCAGCTCTTCCTCGTGATGGGTATTGTCGCTGGCACTGTCGGCATGGGACTGTTCTCGCTCTCCGGTATCTTCTGCCGCGAGCGTGTGGTTCAGAATTCCGACGAGCCGAAGGTTCTCGACTGCTTCAGATTCCTTTTCAAGAACAAGCCCCTGCTTCTCATAGTCTGCTCCAACATTCTCGCAACCGTCGGCGGAGTTACCGACACATTCGCGCAGTATTTTTACATATTCTCCCTCGGCGCGGCAAGCTGGGGCACGATAATCGGAATCCCCGGAGTTATTTCCGGATTTTTGACTTATCTGCTGCTGCCCGCTCTCGAGAGAAGATGGACGTCGAAGCAGATAGTCGTTCGCACAACTATTCTCAAGGCACTCGTCGGTACGACCACCTTCCTAATCGGCATGAAATTCTATCGCAACCCGGCGGTCATTGTCCCGCTGCTTATGATTCAGGGCTTCATCTTCAGCTCGCTGACGAGCATAAACATGGTCGTCCCCACAAAGATGATAGGCGACACTGTCGACTACATGGAGTGGAAGACGGGCGAAAGGAACGAGGGCATGGCGTTCTCGCTGCTGACCTTCATCAGCAAGCTCACGGGCTCGCTCTGCACGGCTATCGCAACGGCCATAATCCCGGTCATCGGCCTTGTCACCGTTCAGCTCGCGGACAACTCGCTTCAGCTTGTTGAAAACCCGCAGATAAACACCCGTTTCTGGCTCTGGGCTCTGGTCACCATACTTCCGCCCGTGGCGTCGCTCATCTCGCTCATACCCTACAAATTCTATGACCTCGAGGGCAAGAAGCTCAAGGACATTCAGGAAGAGATGATCGCTCGCCGCGAGCTCAACTCAAAGACGATATCCAAGGCGGAAGGAGAGATATAAATGGAACGCAAATGCCCGAAATGCGGCGGTAAGCTCGGAATATTCGACCTGAAGCCCAACTGCCCCCACTGCGGATGCAACATCATGTACTACGACATGGACAAACGCCTTGAGGAGGACTCGGTAAAGGCCGAAGCCGAATGGCAAAAGCTCGATGAAATACTCGACAAGATAACTCCCGCATTCATCAAGAAAAAGAGAGCCGCGAGAGAAGAAAAAGAGAAAAACGAAAAGGATTCAAGCGAAAAATAATCCTAAAGCAGGCACGCCCGCAGTTATTCTGCGGGCGTATCGCTTTTTGTGGGAATTTGCAACAAATTTTAGTAAAACTGTGGTAAATTCTGCAGCAATATGTTAAAATCCGATAAGAACGATGATTTAAGGAGAGGGTATTATGCTTCGCAGGCAGATGCAGCTTGATTTTTCCGGAATAAAGACATATTCAGCCGAGGATCGCCACAATCTCGTCACCATAGACAACATGATGACTCCCGGCGTCACCCCGCACGAGGAATACAAATACGAAGGCTTTGATGAGCTTGTTGAGAGGATAGTCAAGGCGCGCAAGAACGGTCATCCCGTCATATGGAGCATGGGCGCGCACGTTGTCAAAAACCGCCTTTCCCGCTATGTCATCGAGCTGATGAAAATGGGCGTTATCACGCACATCGCCGCAAACGGCGCGACGAGCATACACGACTTTGAGCTTGCGTATCTCGGCGGCACCTCCGAGGATGTGCCGACCGCCATAGAGGACGGCTCATTCGGAATGTGGGAACAGACGGGAGCATGGATGAACGAGGCTATTCAACGCGGCGCGAAGCTCAACATCGGATACGGCGAGGCGCTCGGCGAATATATAGACATGCACCCCGAGAAGTTCCCGAACCGCGAGGACTGCATACTCTGGAACGCATATAAACTGGACATTCCCGCGACCTATCACATAGCGCTCGGCACGGATATCATCCACCAGCACCCCACCTGCGACATGGAGGCTATCGGCAAATGCTCGGGCATTGATTTCAAGAAGATGGCTTACAGCGTGTCGCAGCTTGACGGCGGCGTTTTTCTCAACTTCGGCTCTGCCGTTATCGGTCCCGAGGTGTTCCTCAAGACTCTTTCAATAGCGCGCAACCTCGGCTATCCCACGTTCAACATAACCACGGCGAACTTCGACCTCGTGCGCCTGGGCAACTTCCGCTGCAAGATAGGCTACGAAGATCCGAACTATTATTACCGCCCCCGCAAGAATATCGTCAACCGTCCGACCTGCCGCGGCGGTTGGGGCTGGCACTTTGAGGGCGACCATCAGATAACCATACCCACGCTCTACGACAAGCTCAAAGAGCAGCTTTGATTTGAGGTAAGATATGCTTTCAAAAGAACAGGTCAAAAAAATATGCGCCGGCATAAAAAACGCGCGCATAGGCATAATCGGCGACTTCTGCGTTGATATCTACTGGCACGCGGACATGACGAAATCCGAGCTCTCGCGCGAGACTCCGCACTATCCCCTGCCGATAGTCGGTGAGAGAGTCTATCTCGGCGCGGGCGGAAATGTTGCGTCGAACCTTGCGGCACTCTCCCCAAAAGAGCTTATTCCGATATCCCTTATCGGCGGCGACTGGCGCGGCATGCTCATGGAAGATATATTCGAAAAGAGCGGCATGAACAGGGATTTTGTCATCAAAGTACCCGGCCGCTTCACCAACGCCTACTGCAAGCCGATGCGAAAGGGCATATCGGAGCTTGAATACGAAGATCCGCGTCTCGACTTCGACAACTACGAGCCGATATCAAAAAAGACCGAGGACAAGGTGATTGAAAATCTCAGAAAAATCTCCGGAAATATCGACGTGCTGTGCGTTGCGGATCAGTTCAGATTCGGCATAATCACAAAGCACGTGCGCGATGAGATAATTGCACTTGCAAAATCGGGGCTCACCGTCATTGCGGACAGCCGATACAACATCGGCAAATACACTGACTGCATATTGAAGCCCAACGAGGTCGAATGCTGGCGCGCGGTGTATAACAACGAAAGCTACATAAACGCGGGATACGATGAATTTATCGAAGCGGCGAAGCTGCTCGCGAAAAAGAACCGCTCGACCGTGTTCTGCACGCTCGGAAAGCGCGGTTCGATAGTCACCGACGGCGACAGGACAGAGAAAGCCGACGCGGTGCTGTTCGACGGCGAAGTTGATATCTGCGGCGCGGGCGACACCTCGCTCTCCGCATTTTCTGCGGCAATCGCCGCAAGGACCGAGCTCAAAGCGGCGGCTCAGTTCGCGGGACTCGCGTCCGGCGTGACGGTCAGGAAAATCGGCGTCACGGGCACGGCATCGTCCGAGGAAATAGAAGCGCTCGCACAGTAAAAAATAAAACTAAGAGGCACAGGAATGAGTTTTTCAATTGAAACAATAAAAGAATACAGCGGCAGGGGCTTCAAATGCGCGCTGTTCGATTTTGACGGCACGATAAGCCTTATACGCGAGGGCTGGCAGAAAGTGATGATTCCGTATTTCTGCGAGGTCATCGAAGCTCTCGGCACAAATGAAAATAAAGGCGGAATATGCGAAGAGGTCACGGAATTCGTCGACCGACTGACCGGCAAGCAGACGATATTCCAATGCATCGCGCTCAACGAGGCAGTTGTTCGCCGCGGCGGAGAGCACATTGACCCGGGCGAATACAAAAAAGAATATCTGCGCAGACTCGAAACGCGGATAGCCGACAGAAAAAATGGGCTCGAAAGCGGCTGTCTCTCCCCCGCCGATCTCGCGGTCAGAGGGTCAGTTGAGTTCATAAAAGCGCTGAGGAACGCCGGGATAAGATGCTTCCTCGCGAGCGGCACGGACGAAGAGGATGTCATATATGAGGCGTCCTTAATTGGAGTCAAAGATCTCTTCGACGGCGGAATACACGGCGCGAAGGACGCGCTGCTCGACTGCTCGAAAGAGGCGGTTATAAAGAACATGATCGAAGAGCAGAAGCTCGACCCGGAAGAGCTTGTCACATTCGGCGACGGCTTTGTTGAGATAGAGCTCACGGCAAAGCTCGGCGGATACGCAGTCGGCGTGGCGACAAACGAAAAGACCGGCGACGGAATAGACGAAAAGAAACGGGCAAGGCTCATGTCGACGGGCGCCGATATGATAATCCCGCATTTTGAGGACACCGAAGCGATACTCAAAGCACTGCATATATAAACACAAAAAAAGAACAGGCGTTCTGCGGCAAAACCGTAAAACGCCTGTTTTTTTATAATTCTATCCAATCTTTTGTTTCGTTGTCGTACTCATACAGCACCTTGTTCTGCTCATCGTATGCGAGCAGGACATCGTCGCTGTCTTCAAAAGTTATTTTATAGGTCTTGCACTTGACTCCGTTCACAGTCGCAGTCTTGCCTGTTGATGAAAAGCCATCACCCAGGTCGGCATATGCGCGGAATTTCGGAACCCCGAGCATTCTTATCGCGTCAAAATCGACCTGAAATTCCGTAGTCTTTGACGCGGTATTTGAAGAACCGGAAGCCCGGCGGGTCGTTTCCGCGCCGCGTGCGGAGGTCGTCTTTGTTGTCTCCTCCTGCGTTGTCGGTTCGGTGGTCGGCTCCGTCGTTTGCTCCTCGGTCGTAGTTTCGGGTGCAGTCGTCGTTTCCGGCTCGCGCGCCACTTTAGCGCACCCGGCAAGCGAGATTGCCGCAAGAAGAAGGGCTAAGGCGGACACGATAATTTTTCTGTTTGATTTCATTATTTTTCAGCTCCGTGAGTATATTTCAGACATTTTCGCGCCGTTTTATCCGCGCGCCGTCAAATTCATAAACCTCGTCGCAGAGGGTCGAGATATCGCCCTCGTTGTGCGAGACTATGAGCATGGTTTTTCCGCTCGCTTTAAAGCTCAGGAAGAGCTTTCGCATCTCCTCAACTGCGTCCTTGTCGAGCGCGTTCATCGGCTCGTCGAGAATCAGTAATTGCTGATCCTCCATTATCGCCTGCGCTATGCCGAGGCGCTGTTTCATACCGAGCGAATATTTGCCGACACGCAGTTTTGATGACGGGTCGAGCCCGACCGTTTTCATGGCGGACTCTATCTGCTCTTTGCCAATCTTGCCGCGTATCGAGGCGAGATATTCAAGATTTTTCATGCCGCTGTAATTGGGCAGGAAGCCGGGCGCTTCGATTATAATTCCCGTGTTCTCCGGGAAGTCAGCGTCTTTGCCTATCACCTTGCCGTTGACGGTGACCGTTCCGCTGTCGGGCTTCATGAATCCGCAAATGAGCTTTAAAAGCACAGTCTTGCCACTGCCGTTGTCGCCGACGATGCCATATATTCTGCCCTCTTGCAGTTGCATATTAACATCTTCGAGAACCGTTTTCCCTTTGAAGCTTTTTGTCAGTTTATCTATAACTATAACATCAGTCAAAATAATGTCCTCCTTTCAATGCCCTTCTCTTCACTGCGCCGGAGCAGAAAAAGACAAGGATTATCACCGCCGCGTCTGCCAAGAGCACTGCCACAGCCGTTTTGGCATCGGTCAGCTGTTTTGCCATGCCGTATGCGCCGAGCATGGCGAAGCCGAAGCTTTTCAGCTTCCCGCATATTAGCCCCGTTGTGCCGACAACCGCGATGACAATCGCCGCCGCAGGCTTCTGCCCGAGAAGAAAACGCAGAAGGCACAGCGCACACATTGACGCGCCGAGCGCGAGCGGATATGCCGCCATGCGCATAAACTCAAAGGCGGAAAGCGTTCCGACTTTTTCCGCAGCTGCCGCGCAGACAGCTATGCCGATAAGGCAATAGAGCACGCACCAGAGAAGCGCGGACGAAACGGTTTTTATCCACCATTTGAAAAAGCTCTTCGAGCGCGGCAGGACGAAATACGGCATCGCCTCGGAATCGAGGACCGAGCCTGCCATACCGAGAAAGAGTCCCGCAAAAAATGTTCCGAAATAGCGGAAGAAGCCGAAGAGATCAAACTGCCCGCTATGTTCAACGCCGCCGACGGCTTCTGTGAAAACAGAGAAAAATGTTTCCCGCTCGCCGCCGAAAGACGATAGCACGCAGACCGCCCATATGAGCAGAGACACGACGAGATACGGCAGCATATTGAAAAGCCGATGCCGCAATCCCGCAAAAAAAGTTATCTTCATATTCGAGTCCCCACTGTTATTTTGAGATCGACATGCCGAACAGCGCGAAGAATACACGCGACAATAATCGCCGCGAACAGGCAGAAATACGCGCACGAAAAGCCGACCGACGGCAGACCGGCATCTTCCGAGAAACCGTGATTTGAAAAGACGGAAATAAAAAACGGGAGGTACTTAAACCTAATCAGATATGAAATGATATGCTGAGCCGAGAGCACGGCGAAGCCCAGCACGCGACTTCCGCTTAGATTTATCAAAAACAGAAGCGAGCCGCAGAAAAAGCCGTAGCCGAGATTCAGCACCAAGGCATAGAACGCCGCGAGATACGGCGTAACAGCCGGCATGAAAAGCTTCGGGTCGACTGTGATATGATAAGACGAAGCCGCCGCATCGCGCATGACGAGCTCATAAAACGGCGCGCTCCACACATTGCCCGCAAAGGCATTGGACGAAAAGAATATCACGGTCACCGCGAGCGAAAATATATAATACACGGCGCAGGAGAGCAGGATATACATGAGCTTTCCGACTACCCACTGCACCCGCGAACAGCGCACGAGCGAATACATCGCGCTCTGCTCGGTAAAAGGCGCATCGGCAAACAGGAGCATAAGCCCGAGGAACATCAATGTCGCGATATGGAGCGTTGAGCTGTTATATATAAACGGCTCGAATATGTTAAGCGGATCTCCGCTCGCCCGGGCGAACTGCATAAGATTCACGGAATCGAGCAGCGAAGCGGCGGCGCAGACGAGAAAAGCCGTAACAGTCCGCGCGCTGCCGAGCCACGTACCGAACTGCCAGCGCATCACAGAGAGACACTGTTTCATTGCAGCAGCCTCCTTCGCGCAAAGAAGATGAACGCCGCGCAGCCGAGCACCAGAAGCACCGCCTGATACAAAAGCAGAAAGCCGAACGACGGCAAAATATCGGGCAGGATGGTGTTGGTCGGGCTGAATTTTTCTTTTTGCAGCGCGCTCGCGACGAGATGCATCAGGAAGAACAGCACGAACGGACCGCAGAGAGCCACATATCTGTTGGGCACCGCGGCGGACAGAGCCGTACCGATAACTCCCCACACGACGCCGAAGAGAAACGCGAGCAGGATTATTACTCCGACCAAGCCGAGCCCTCCCGCGACGTTTTCGAACGGCTGCAATATACTTCCGTCAAGCGGAGTTTTCGAATGTCCGTTCGGGACATACGGGTCGCAGAAAATGAGCATTATGAGCGCAAACACCGCAAGCGGCAGAGCGTTTGCCGCGCCGCCGCAGACAGCGTTTGAAAAAAGTCTTGAGAACATATATTTTCTGCGGCTCTTCGAGCGCACGAGCATAAAGCGCAGGTATCCGCTGTTATACTCATCGCAGAAACGGAACACGCCGGGCATAACGGTTATTATCGGCGTAAAGATAAGATATCCGCCGAGCGCGAGGGACGAGAAGAAAAAATTGATATAATCCGCCTTGTTATCCCACCGCGCAAAATACAGAAAATACTGATACTGCGGCTCGACAAGAAGAACAAGTCCGAGCAGCAGGGATATCAACATCCCGGTTGAAAAAAGCTGACTTTTAACATCCTTTCTGAGCATAGGATCACCCCGCTCAGGGCTTTATGATCGTTGCGGGATCAATACTTGCGCCGTCCTTCGTGGCTGAAATATTCAGGTGAGGACCGGTTCCGTATCTGCCGACGAAGCCGATACTGTCGCCGCGGGCGACAACATCGCCCACCTTAACGGAGAAATTTGCCGCGCTGTATTCAATGACATAGCCGTTGGCGCAGGTCAGCACGGCACACGGCGTTTTGCTTTCATCATCTTTGTTATATATCTTCGTAATTTTTCCGGTGGCACAGGCAACGACCTTTGCGCCGAAATCGGCTTTGATGCTTATGCGCTTATACTGAGTGCTGTACGGAGAGGAAAGCTGTGTATAGCCGGGCACGGGCCAAATGAATCCGGCGGCGCTGACATTTGCATTTGACGCATCTGTTTTCTTTGTTGTCTTTTCTGTCTGCGCGGCGGTGTCTGCTTCTTTGGCAGTGTTTGCTTCCTCTGCGGCGGTTTCCGGTGCGCCGCTTTCGGGAGCAATATCCTTCGCCGTGTTGTTCTCCCCGGTCTCTGCCTGCGCCCCTATTCCGGTCGGGTCGGCAGTTGTGCTCGGGTCTGTTTCGGGTTTGCCGCTGCAGGAACAGAGTCCCAGCATGAGTGCGATTGCGGCAGCGAGCGATACGAATCCTTTTGTGCGTTTCAACATTTTGTTTTCCTCCTTTTGGTTATTCGTATCTATTCGTAACGGCGTAAAATTCACCGGTTACGGCATTGATTATAATGTCATTTTCATATTCGCCGTATTGCTCCAGCGTCGCGATAGTAGCTATACAAAAACGCCAGCACGGGAACACGGTAGAATTATATGTTTCGGGGTCTTCGACCGACATATATTCAAAGCTTATCTCTTTTACGATCGAGTCTTTGACAAGTCCTGCGGCGGCAAGCTTCTTCTGCAAAACTGCGAGAACGCCGTCGAGCGTCATAACCTTGCTGCTTACGATTTTCGACTCGCCAAGCTCAAGCCTTGTGAGCCTTGCGTCAACAACGCCCCTGTCGTCTATTGCGACGGTGCATCCTGTGCTGTCCGGCTCGCCGCTCGAAAGCGGTATTCCATCAGCAACCTGGACATATTTATATTCATATCTGCCGCGTTTGGCACGGTTGCCTCGCTCGGTCAGAGGTTCAACGACCTGCGAAGAGACGAGCTCAAAATCGGTCATCCCGAGGCGGCCGAGAAGCTTATCCGACAGGCGACGTGCATCGTCGGGAGAGATATTGCAGCCCTTTGCCCATCCGGGCTTCAAAGCGGTCGGATGGTTTGACGCGCTCAGAACTTCGGATACGCCGAAATAAAATCCGCCCGGAAGCAGACCGACCGACGGATCGTCCTCCACCGTTTTCTCCGCGCCGGGATTGAACATCGGATCGTCGCCGGAGAAGAACAGATCTTCGAGCTCGAACAGGTCGAAGAAGCGGTACTGCGCGGAATATGTCCGTATATCTCCGGTTATCTTCGGCACTTTTATATCGGCGTCGATATGCACTGTTATGCCGCCGGATGAAATGTCACGCTTGAGATGCTCGGTTTTTGAAAGAACGGGCGTCGTGCCGCCCTGATTGCCGTTATCGGCGGGAGCGCTCACGAGGGACTCGACGAGCAAATCGTTCGAGCTTTTTGCGCGCAGGACATTTCCGTCCATGACAGACTCGGGCGTTTTTTGGCATGCCGCAAGCAGCAATATAGAAAAAGCAAGAAAAATC
>OGPK01000163.1_pt1 | contig 80159 bp, 64 predicted proteins | sample 1552921 | NCBI WGS metagenome assembly OGPK01 (sample SAMEA2580264, study PRJEB22360) | human gut metagenome | biome: human gut; feature: human-associated habitat; material: faeces | place: Denmark | collected 2008/2010 | reverse complement strand
ACGGAAACTCACTGAGTAAGACACCTTCTATTGACTTTACACCGGAATGGATTGCCGTACCTCAGCAGTTCAGCTGTGATGCAGGAGTTTCATCCAAGGTCAAAATGCTGAAGGCAACTGCATCCATCACATCTGCAACATGGGATCAGATCGTGGTAAACGTTGGTTCCAGTACAGATGATGCTTCTTACAAACTGGAGAAGAAAACAGGCAACGGTGCATATGAAACTGTTAAAACATGGGATAATGGTGATCTGGCTGACGCAGAGTTCGGAGAAGATTACACAGATAATGTGATTTCTACAGGAACAGTCTACACATACAGAGTTACAGCAACTGTACAGGTAAAAGATGCCAATAAGAACCTCAGATCCTGGTCAAATTCCGCAGAAGTGAAAGCTACAGCAACAGGTACAAAGCCGGCAATCTCTGTGAAGTCCACCAAAAAAGGTGTGGCAACCGTAAGCTGGAAGGCTGTTGCAGGTGCAGACGGATATGATGTTTACTGTGGATCATCCAAGAAATCCCAGAAGGGTACGGTTGTAAAAGGAACTACAAAGCTGACCGCAAATAAGACAAAACTGACAAGTGGTAAAACTTATTATTTCAGAGCACGCGCATATAAGATGGTAGGATCTGCCAAGGTATATACAGGTTACAGTGCAGTGAAGAGCGTGAAAGTCAAATAATACAAAAATAATTGAGAACAGTATAAAATCAAGCCGGCGATGTGAGAGCAGATATCTTTTACAGAGCCGGCTCTTTGATTATGGCAATTCCGTAAAATACTGTGGACAGTCCGGTATTGCTATAGATGAATTGTTATAGATGGGAGGAATGTTATGTGAAATATATCAGAAAGAGTTTCTCTTTATTTTGGTTGATAGCGGTAATGCTGTTTGCAACAGTATCGGCATCCGCAGCATCTGCAAAACCGGAAACACCGGTATTGTCCGGAACAGCAGCCGGAAACAGAGTGACTCTGAACTGGAATAAAGTAAAGAAGGCTTCCGGCTATCAGATTTTTCTGTATTATAAAGCCTACGGGAAATACAAATGCGTGGGAAGGATCAAGAACAGGAACATTACCAGTTTTACACTGACAGGTTCTGAAGATAAGCTCTACACTTATAAGATACGTTCTTATCTGAAACAGGGAAACAAAACTCTGTACAGCCCATCATCGAAAGCACTGGAGATAAAAACAGCTCCCGGAAAACCTGTGATCACCCGGATAAGAGTGAGAGAAGAAAGCGGAACCCTGATCAAATGGAAAAAAATCAAAACTGCAGAAGGATATCAGATATTCCGGTCAGAATCCGAGGACAGAGGATATAAAAGAATCAATATAGTTTCCGGCAATACAACATTCAGTTATGCAGATACAGGTGCTGTTTCAGGAAAGACTTATTATTACAGAATACGGGCATATGTACGAAATCAGGGAAATGTTGTATATTCTGAACTGAGTGATCCGGCAGAGGCGGTAATGCGAAAGACTATTATGATCGGAGATTCCAGAACAGATATGATGAAAGATGTTGTGGAGAACGATAACATCACATGGATATGTGAGGTTGGAATGGGGTATAAATGGCTTAGAGATACTGCCCTGAAAACCTTGCAGGAGCAGATGAAAGGAAATGAAGATATTTTTGTCTGGCTTGGTGTTAATGATGTATACAATATTTCAAATTATATCAGTCTGCTGAATGAGGAGATTCCAAAATGGAAAGCGCAGGGAGCGGATGTCTATATTGTGGCAGTGGGACAGGTAACCAAAGATCCTTATGTAACAAATGAGGAAATCGAAGATTTCAATGCCAGAATGAAAAAAGAAGTTGCCGGTGCGAAATATGCAGATCTTTATTCTTATCTGAAAAAGCAGGGATATAAGACAACAGACGGAACTCATTACGATAATGAAACCACATGGAAGATTTACCGCTATCTGATGTCTTTTGTATCATAAGAACAGAAAAAAAGGAAACTGTATCAGTTTCCTTTTTTGAGTAAAAAAATAATGCAGAAGATGGGACTTGAACCCACACGATATTGCTACCACAGGCACCTGAAGCCTGCGCGTCTGCCAATTCCGCCACTCCTGCATTTCTTGTCTTGCGGCTCTCATGTGCCGTTCAACAAAACATATATTACCAGATGATTCCGAATCTGTCAACAGCTTTTTTCAAATTTTTTCAAAAAATTTCAAATTTTCTTTTTTGCCCCGAAAAGCCCGCCATCCGCAGGGCTTTTCGGGAGATCCTGCATCACCTGGACTCCCGGCAGGAAATTGCCGTCAGCAGCGCAAGTCCGAAGAAAATACAGAAATCAGAAACATTGAACACAAGTCTGCGGAACTTCTCCGGTCCAAACCGGAAGCTGACATAGTCGGTCACGTAACCTCTCTTATGCCGGTCATACCAGTTCGACATGCCGCCGCCAATCGTAAGCGCAAGCCCAAGCTTCTTCGCCTTACACTTACGTCTGCCCGCCAGCGCTCCGAGACGCGCCCACAGTCCGGACAGCAAAAAGAAGGTGAGAATTTCCACCTTCTTCGTGCTGTCCGCAAAGCCGCCGCCCGCTACGCCGCGGTTATGACATTTCCGCAGGACAATATGTCCTTTGCAGACCGGGATCTGCTCATTTTCCTTTAACTCCTCTTCTGCCTTCTTTTTCAGGCATCCGTCTGCAAGGAAAACCGCTCCCGGCAGCAGGGTCCAGATCATTCCTCTTCCGGTACCTCTGCTTCTTTTTCAGGCTCTTCTTCCGGCGCTGCTGCTTCGGTTTCTTCTGCTTTTTCTTCCGGTTCTACGTGTACAAACTCGGCATCCTCCGGCTCTTCTTCCTTCTCCGGCATAGCAGCACCGCAGCGCATGCAGAAAGCTGCATCTTTCGGAACACTTGCGCCGCAGGCCGGGCATACGATGCGGCCTCTCTTGTTTGCCACGTCTTCCTTGCAGTCTGCAATCTCTTTTTCCAGATCGGTGATATCTTTGCAGATGCCGGCAAGATTCTCGTCGAATGCTTCGCCGTTCAGATAGCGGTTGTAGATGATCTGTCCGATATCCTGGTAATTCTTCTCAATCTGATCCTCAAGCGCATGCTGACGGGTGCGGATCTTCTGAATTTCTACGAATTCATCTGTTTTCTTTCCCACAGTATCCACTGTTTTTTTCAGTGTTTTACTTAAATTTCCAAAAAAATCCTCTGCCATAGTTAAAACCCTCTCTTTCTTATCTCTTATTTCAAGAAAACGCCAGTTTCACGTCTGCTCCGCTGTGTTTTCCAGTTACCTTATTTCTGCTCTAACTTTGGAACTTCCTGACCGCGCAGGAGAATCGTCGGCCCGCCGGTCTTTTCAATATAGTCTTTTGTGATGATAACCTCTCCGATGCTGCTGTCCTTTGGAATCTCATACATGATATCCAGCATGAAATCCTCGATGATCGAACGGAGTGCTCTCGCACCGGTATCTTTTTCCAGCGCTTTTCTTGCAATAGAGCGAAGTGCATCATCATCAAATTCCAGTTTCACCTCGTCGAGTTCGAGCAGTCTCTTATACTGCTTCAGGATCGCATTTTTCGGTTCTTTTAAGATCTCGACCAGCATATCCTCATTGAGACTCTCCAGCGTAAATACGATCGGCAGACGGCCAAGGAACTCCGGCACCATACCGAAAGTCCGAAGGTCTTCTAAGGTCACCTGTGACAGCAGGTTCTTATCCCCATCATACTTGTCCTTCAGATCCGCCTGGAAGCCAATGGAAGCTGTCTTGTTCAGACGCTCCTTGATGATGTCCGTCAGATCCGGGAAGGCACCGCCGCAGATAAAGAGAATGTTTCTGGTATTGACGGTCTCGAGCGGAACCATCGCATTTTTGCTGTTGGCTCCCACCGGAACTTCGATGTCGCTGCCCTCGAGGAGCTTCAGCATTCCCTGCTGTACGGCTTCTCCGCTGACGTCTCTCTGGTTTGTATTTTTCTTTTTCGCAATCTTGTCGATCTCGTCAATGAAGATGATACCGTGCTCCGCGCGCTCCACATCGTTGTCTGCGGCCGCTAAAAGCTTAGATACCACGCTTTCAATATCATCACCGATATAACCCGCTTCGGTAAGGGATGTGGCGTCCGTGATGGCAAGCGGCACATCTAAGAGGCGTGCCAGTGTCTGCACCAGATACGTTTTTCCGGAACCGGTCGGTCCGATCATCAGCATGTTGGATTTTTCGATCTCGATATTTCCGTCCTGCGGTGCAAAGACACGTTTGTAATGGTTGTAAACGGCAACCGACATGACTTTCTTTGCACGGTCCTGGCCGATGACGTATTCGTCAAGCATCGCCTTGATCCGGTGCGGCGGCGGAATGTCCTTGATGGAAAATTCTTTTGTTTTCTTCTTTTCTTCTTTTTTCTTTACCCGCTGCCGGTTCGGGATCTGGTTGGAAAGCCCGGAGAGATCGAACATGCCGATATTCGGCATGTTGTTCATATTATTCATCATCTCATTGATCTGGCCCGGGTTCTGGTTCATGGTATCAAAGCTCTTCTGCATGCAGTCCGGGCAGATATTGATGTTTCCCGGAAGGGTAATCATCTTTCCGGCTTTGCTCTCCGGTCTGCGGCACATGAAGCAGACTTTTTCATAGGTATCTTCTGTATGATGGTCAGAGCTTTTTGTTTCCGCCTTCGTTTCGTCCGCGGTACCGTCCACTCTGTCTTTCTCTTCTGACATGATTTTTCAAATTCCTTTCTGTAATAGATCGCTTGGTCTAGCTTGATTATAGCCCAAAAGCCATAGGGTCACAAGTAAAAACTTTCTTAAAAATTACCAACTTTTTTAAGAATTTTACAAATTCAAAAAATTATATCAAAAAATGCAGAAAAAGGCGGACAGCCAGGCGTTCATATTCCTGTGCTGTCCGTCTTTTTTCTCTTAGGAAATAGTTATTTCGAGTTTTTATCTGTTGCCAAACGGATTCTGAATACCCTGGTCATTCTGATCGGAGCTTCCGGTTCCATCGTTTGTGGTTCCGTTGCTGCTTCCGCTCGTCTGCGGCATATCTGCTGCAGAGCCAAGGGTCAGCGTCAGTGTTACTTCTTTGTACTCACCGTTGTCCGCGCGCTGTACGGTGACATCTACAGTCTCGCCTGCCGCATAATAGGTCAGTGTCTCTTTTAAGCCTTTGGCGTTCGAGATGCTTCTTCCATCAAATGTGGTGATAACATCGCCTTTCTTGAAGCCCGCATCGGCTGCCGGGCTGCCGTCCACAACGCTCATGATGCAGACACCGGTCGGAATACCGTAGTTCTGGGAAACATCTGCGCTGACATCCGCCATGTTGATTCCGATATAAGCGGCCTTATCATCGCTGACTTTGTATCTTGTTGTCAGGTTCATCAGGTTCTGCAGAATCGGCTCCGCTTTCGAAATCGGAATCGCAAAGCCCATGCCCTCGACCTGCGTGGAGCTGTATTTTGCTTCGTTAATGCCGATCAGCTCACCGTTCATGTTCAGAAGGGCGCCGCCGCTGTTTCCAGGGTTGATGGCTGCATCGGTCTGGATCAGTCCCTCAGAAGTAATCGTCTCGCCGGTACTCTCATCCTGACTGGAGATCGTACGGTCTTTTGCACTGATATATCCGCTCGTCAGGGACTGGCCGGTTCCCAGCGCATTTCCGATTGCCACAACCTGATCACCGACCTCAAGGTCATCGGAATTTCCCATCACGGCAATTTTGATCTGGCTCTTTGTCTCGTCCTTGATGTCGGAAAGTTTTACTGCAACAACAGCAAGGTCATTGTCCGCATCGGTACCTTTGATCTGGCCTTCTACCGTCTCATCGTCGATAAAGCTGACGGAAAGAGACGTCGCACCGCTGACAACGTGGTTGTTTGTCGCAATCAGGAGCTCATCGTCGTTCTGTCCGACAATAACTCCGGTTCCGCTTGCAGGAACTTCCTGGCTTGTGGTTCCGAAGAATGTCTCAACTTCTTCCACCGTTGTCGTAGAAATTGCTACCAGAGACGGCATCGCACTCGATGCAACATCTTTCACGGACATCTCGCCGGTTGCTTTTACGGTATCGGAGGTATCACTGCTGTCTGCTGCCGTTGTTGTGGTGGTCGTCGGAATTGTAACTTCCTGCTTCTGCTCTGTTGCTGTACCGATCACTTTCGTACCGACTGCTGCAGTCCCAATGAAAACACCGCCTGCCACGAGTCCGAAGCACGCTGCCATGGCAAGTGTCATGCCCCATTTTTTTGCGGCTGACATTGGTTTTTTCGCTTTCTTTTTGTGATCCTGCGGCTGCGGAACGGCAGAAAACTGTGGTTTTTCCTGCTTCGGAGCACTCTGTGTCTGTGACTGGTACTGATAATGTTCTGTCTTTGCAGAAGATGTCCGCTCTGCCTTTGCCTCCGACGGGTCCGGTTCTCCGGTGTAGGAAGCGCTGTTATTCTCCTCGCCGGTCTTTCCGCTGATTTTCGGATTCACCCAGCTGTAGGTTGTCGTTTTCTTTTCTTCCGCCTTCGGCGCTTCTGCGGTTTCCTGCGGTTTTTCCGTCTCTGCTGCACTCTGCTCTGCTGTCGTTTCTGCTTTTACTTCTTCTGTATGCTCTGCAGCTTTGGTTTTCTCTGCTGCCTCACCATTTATTTCTTCTTTTTTGAATTCTTCACTCATGGCTGATCCCTCTTTCTCTTTTCTATCTCAGGCACCAATACACAGTGCTCTTATTTCTTTCTTCATTTTCTACTGCCTATTGTACGTTAGAATTGTGTTGAAACTGTGATAATTTTGAAAAAAGAGGAATTTTATGCTGCGGTTTTTATTCTACCGTAACCGATTTCGCCAAGTTTCTCGGTTTATCCACATCGAGGCCTCTGCCGATCGATACGTAGTAGCCAAAGAGCTGCAGCGGAATGATCGCCAGGGAGTTTGCAAAAATCGGATTTGTCTCCGGCAGGTAAACTACGTAGTCGGCTACTTTTTCCACTTCTGTATTGCCAACGGTCGTTACCGCCATGACAAACGCGCCTCGTGTCTTCACTTCCTGAATATTGCTGATCGTTTTCTTGTAGAGCTCCGGCTGGGTCAGCACGGCTACGACAAGGCGTCCGTCCTCAATCAAGGAAATGGTTCCGTGTTTCAGCTCACCGGCTGCATACGCCTCGGAATGGATGTAGGAAATCTCTTTCAGCTTCAGGGAGCCCTCCATCGAGATTGCATAGTCGATGCCGCGTCCGATGAAAAAGACGTGTTCTGCCGCAAGATAACGGTTGGCAAAACGCTGTACGTTCTCCTTGTGGGACAGCAGCAGGGAAATCTGCTCCGGCAGGCGCTCAAGGCTCTGGATCATCGCATCGAAGTCATTCTGCGAAACGGTTCCGCGTACTTTGGCAAACTTCATCGCCAGAAGGTACTGCGCGATAAGCTGTGTGCTGTACGCTTTCGTTGTCGCAACAGCGATCTCCGGACCGGCCCAGGTGTACATGACATTGTCTGCCTCTCTTGCAATCGAACTTCCAACTACGTTTACGATGCCAAGGGTACGCACGCCCTTTTCTTTTGCAAGGCGGAGAGCCGCGAGGGTATCGGCCGTCTCACCCGACTGGCTGACGATGACCACGAGCGTATTTTCCGGCAGAATCGGATCACGGTAGCGGAATTCGCTTGCCAGATCTACCTCAACCGGGATTCTTGCCAGCTTTTCGAAGACGTATTTTGCGGTTACACCGGTGTGGTATGCAGAACCGCAGGCAACGATAAAGATTTTGCGGATCGCGCGGATCTCCTCATCGGTCATGCCGAGTTCTTCGATCACAACATCACCGTTCTTAATACGCGGCGTCAGGGTATCTTTTACGGCTTTTGGCTGCTCATGCATCTCTTTCAGCATGAAATGCTCATAGCCGCCTTTTTCTGCCGCATTCATATCCCAGTCGATGTGGGTTGCCTCTTTCTCCAGCTCCTCCTCGTCAATATTGTAGAAGTGAAGGCCATCGCGGGTCAGTTTCACGATCTCCTCATTTTCCAGAAAATAGACATCTCTTGTATATTTCAGGACAGCCGGAACATCGGATGCAATCAGGTTTCCGCTCTTACTTGTACCAACGATCAGCGGGCTGTCTTTACGGACCGCATACACCTCATCCGGATGGTCGCGGAACAGGATACCCAGTGCATACGATCCCTCCATGCGGTGCATAACCTTTGTGATCGTTGCAAGCGGATCGCCGTTATAATAGTAATCCAGCATATGGGCAATTACCTCGGTATCTGTCTCCGAAAGGAACTCATATCCTTTGGACATCAGTTTTTTCTTTAATTTCAGATAATTCTCAATAATTCCATTGTGTACAACGACAATCGAGTGGTCTTTATTGAAATGCGGATGTGCATTCAGATCGGAAGGTGCCCCATGCGTTGCCCATCTCGTATGTCCGATTCCTACGGTACCCGGAAGTGTCGCTCCATTTTGTGTCATTTCCTCAAGCACCTTCAGACGGCCCATTGCTTTCTGCATCTGAATTTTGTTTCCATCGTATACAGCAATTCCGGCCGAATCGTATCCGCGGTACTCCAGCTTTGACAATCCGTCCAGCAGCACCGGGGCAGCCTGGCAGGTTCCAATATATCCAACAATTCCACACATAGATTTTTTCCTCCTAACAGCAAAAGGCGGCACCCTTGTTCTGTTTTCAGGTTATGCCGCCTTCTAATTTCTTGTTCTTTACTTTTTTACCACGCTGCTCCGTTCTCTGTCAACCTTATGGAGCATTTCGTATTTACTTACAAAATCTTTTTATTTTTGTTTTTTACTTTCACTTATCTTCTATTTCGTTTTTTTCTTATCTTTCCGTGATATTCCCACCACGTTTTGTTTGAGGTACACCAGCGGATCACACCGTCCGGAAGGCTTTTGTATCGTTTTCCGAGGAAGTATCCCACATATTTGAATCCGCTTTGAAAGAATAACGTGACGAGCAGCCACGGCTTATGAATTTTGCAGACGTAGGATGCCGATTTTTTCACCATACGGATTCCCTCACCCTCAGACGGATACGCATCAAAGATCTCCGGATGCTGTGCCTGGGATACACCGAGGTCGAAATTGCGGTGAAACTGTGCCAGACAACCGTAATTGTGGGAATGTACCACCTTCGCATCTGCCGCATAGGCAATCGCATAGCCCGCCTGCACAAGATGCCCGGCATAGATCATATCTTCGTTAAACAAGGTGCTTTCTACAAATCCACCCAGCTCTTCATATGTCCTGCGGTCATACATTGCACAGACATTGGAGCAGAAAAAAGTCTTAACACCAAGTTTTGGCAGATCACCGGCATCCTTGATATCACTCTCCTCCGGATAGTTAAAGCCTCTCGTAAACCGTTCCAGTGTACGGCAGTCATCCCGCGGAAGCTGCCGCGCATAGGCCGCCTTCACATGCGGCAGTGAAAATTTTTCCACCAGATGTTCCACGCACGCATTGTCGTACGGCATGGCATCCTGGGTCATAAAAAGCAGAAGATCCGCATCCGAACTTTCTGCCATCGCCCTTCTCGTTCCGCCGTGGTCAAATTCGCTTGGCCGGATATGCTCTACCATAATTTTATCCGATAACTGCTCCCACGCCGGGTTCCAGAACTTTTTCCCTGTGTTTACAACCCGGATCGACCGGATCGGGTAAGTCTGTTCCAAAAGGCGGGGCAGAAGTTCTGCGAACTCCTGCCCTGGTTTATACGTTGGTATCATAACATCAACGGTATAGAATTTCATGTCTGGTTTTCTCCCTCGTATTTAGTCGCCTGCGATCACCGAATCTGCCTCTGCACCAGGCCCCTGGTTCAGCACATAGCCGATCATATCTTCATCGTAACCGCTCTTTCTTGCAATGTAGTCGCTGTACTCTGTAACAGCCGCAGACGGTTCATACGAAAGACCCGGATACAGATATTCATGCAGCTCTCTTACATTGAACTCCAGCGTAACCGGAATTACAACATCCTCACCAAGGGCATTCACTACATTTTCACCATAGCAGAGCTGGAACGGATAGGCATAGGAGGTTCCCATCGTATACGTTACCGCATGCATACCAAGTTCCAGGATTTCATTCTTGGTAAGACTGGTGCTGACATTTCCCATCACCTTGTCCAGAATTTCCGGAATCTTGGTCGGATTCTGTTTCAGCTTCTGTACCATAAGATTGATAACAATTCGCTGACGGCTGGTACGTTTTGCATCATCACCGCCGCCATAACGGATCCGCGCATAGGAGGTAGCAAGCGCACCGCTGACATGACGTACTTCGCTGTAATCATCCCCAAGGTCCTCATCATACGGAATAGCTTCATACTCTACGCCCTGTGCTTCCGATACCTCTCTGTTGTAGTTGTTTGCATGAACACACTCTGCATTTGTCATCTCGATGTCGAGACCGCCCAGGACATCAATCGCATCGGCGAGTGCCTTGAAGTTTACGGTAACGTAATCGGTCAGTGCAAAGTCAAGGTTTGTATTCAGCATGGAGAGCATACTCTCCGGGCCGCCGCGGTTGTATGCGGAATTGGCTTTGTCAAACTCATAATATTCATCGGTATATTTCGCCATATTCATCCAGGTGTCACGCATAATCGACACCATACGGATTTCCTGCTTGTCATGATCAATACAACAGAGAATAATCGTGTCACTGTTCATGCTTTCTGCCAGCTCGGAGCCTTCCACACCTCTGGCATCCACGCCGACCAGCGCGATGACCTGTGTACCGGACATCTGTGAGAGATCGGTATTTGCCTTTACTTCACTGTTGATCTGAATCTGGGAGCTGTCCAGCGTATCCTGATTCATCTTATCCATCGAACGGTTGATCCATGCGTAGACGAACAGAATTCCGGAAAGAATCAGCAGAACGGTGATTTCAATTCCGAAAATTATTTTTCTGCGGCGCATTTTTTTGTATTTTCTGCTCTTTTTGTAATTCTTCTTCGACATCTCTTTTCCCCTTATCTTTTAGTAAGCGTTTTTATTCACAAATCCTTTGAAAAAGGTCAGGAACAGAATTTTAAAATCAAGTCCCAGCGTCCAGTTTTCAATATAATACAGATCACAGTCAATACGCTTGCGGATAGAAGTATCCCCCCGGTATCCATTCACCTGCGCCCATCCCGTAAGACCGGGACGAACCTGATGTTTTACCATATAACGCGGGATCTCCTCCCGGAATTTTTCCACAAAGAAAGGTCGCTCCGGCCTCGGTCCGACCAGGCTCATATCTCCTTTTAAGATGTTAAAGAGCTGTGGAAGCTCATCAATGCTGGTATGGCGCATGAATTTTCCAAATCCCGTCACACGCGGGTCATTCTTCACGGTCCATGCCTTCTTTTCTTTCTCCTCCGTCTGAACTTCCATCGAACGGAACTTGTACATTTCAAACGGTTTGTTGTGCAGTCCGACGCGTGTCTGACGGTAGATCAGCGGACCCGGTGAGGTCAGCTTGATCATGATGCAGGAAAACAGCATCACCGGTGAGAACAGAATGATCGCCACGAGCGCGCCGAAAATATCCACAATCCGTTTCAGCATCGCGTTGAACGTGTTGGAAAGCGGCACATAGCGGATATTGACGACAGGAAGTCCCTGCAGGTCTTCTGTGTACGGCTTTGTCGGAATGATGTTGTGGTAATCCGGCACAAACTGGGTATGTACGCCGGATTTTTCACACATGGCAACGATCTCCTCCAGGCGGAAGTATTCGTTCAGTCCAAGGGTAATGGCAATTTCATCCAGTTTGTTTTCCGGCAGAATGACTGAAAGATTGTTGATTCTTCCAAGAACCTTGATACCGCGGTACATCGTTCCCGCTTTGACATGGTCATCGAGGATTCCGCGGACGAGATAGCCCCACTCCGGGTTTGCAATGATCCGGTCAATGTATTCCTCGGTCGCACGGCTGTAGCCGACCATCAGAATCTGCTTCTGGTTGCGGCCGTGTTTCCACATATTGCTTAAGATATAGTGGATCAGATTTCTTACGATCGTTTCCAGTGTCACATTCAGCACAAAGAAGATGCAGAGCATACCACGGGAAAAGTGAACCTGGCGCACCATGTAAAGGCTGGCCAGCCAGACCAGAAATCCAACCGTATTCGCTTTTAAGATATTGGCAAATTCCAGACGTCTTCCCTGAAAACGCTTGGATGCATAGAGATTGAATGCATAGTAAAGCAGCAGATAGCCGGGCACGATATAGAGCAGTGCCATCATATACGTCGCCGGCGGCAGAATTCCCCTCTCCGGATGATTATTCATAACGCCCAGCCGCACATAGCAGTACCAGGACAGTACATAGGAAAGTGCGAGCACCAGGGCATCGATCAGAACGTGCATCCGGTCAAAATATTTCTGATTATCGTTGATCAAATTCGTTCACCTTATCTGTTTTTTTCGGGATTTAAAAATTCCCTACCCCTAACTATACAATAAGTTCCAAAAAAGAGCAATCATATTTTTCTAACATTCTTCTTATTTCCGTAAACTTTTTAACTTTTTCGTAATCTTTTGAAAGAATCCTTATGCCCTCTCCAGAAATCTCCGGAACACATTGATAAAAAGCTCCCATTCGATGGCAAAATACGTGCCGAGGCGCTTCCACTCGAAACGGATCTTTTTTGCTCTGTTTTCCGGCTTCCGGCAGATAAAAAAACCATTCTTGATTCCTGCCAGATATTCTTTTCCATATCCCTTCGATGCAAAAAAGACCAGTTTTGCCGAAAAACCGAGGATAAAGGCCGGCAGGTTAAGCAAAATCTGTAAAACCGGCATATTTTTATAGATCAGATAAATATTATTTCTGGAAGAATATCTGGTCTTGAAATGATTATATCTGGAGCCACTCGTACCACTTCCCACATGATATACGACTGCATCCGGTGCATACCAGTTTTCATATCCATAAATTCTGGCACGGTATCCGATATCCGTATCCTCCAGATATGCGAAATGCTCCTCATCAAAATATCCGATCTTTTCCATGATCTTTTTACGATAAATAGCTGCACCTCCGCAGGCTGAAAAAATTTTTTCTTCTTTCTGATACAGATCAATATTTTTTCCTTTTCCCCGCGCAAAAGACCAGCCCAGCGCACAGTAATAATTTCCTGCATCATCCAGCTTATCTCTGTCATGATACTGTACCATTCGTGCCGCACACGAAAAAGCATTTTTATGTCTTCTTATCGCCAGCAGCATCTGCTCCACAAAATCTTCCTTTACTTCCGTATCATTATTCAGAAGCAGTACATATGGTGCTTTTGCTGCTTTTATTCCCTCATTGACAGCCCGGCAGAATCCAAAGTTATCCGGCAGCTCAATAATATGCACCCATGGATAATTTGCACTTACAAACGAACAGCTTCCGTCTGCGGATCCGTTATCCACCAGGATCACTTCAAAATTTTTCAGTGTCTGCCCTTCCAAACTTCCCAAAACGCTGTCCAGAAATGCGATTCCATTAAAATTCGGTATGATCACCGATACTTCCATATTATCTCCTATCTGTTTTCTTTCTCTTTTAATTCCATTCCTTTCAATGGACGAAGAGAATAATTCCATTTTGAAAGAGAAAGGTTCTTATTATAGTACGGATCTCCTTTTTTCAGAATATCGATCCAGTGACACCGGATATACTCGATTTCTTCCTGAAAACGCCGTACCTTCTCCTGGCTGTCTTCTGCACCTCGTGTTTTTGATTCCATATGATACAGCTGTACATATGGATCATAAACGATCAGTCTGCCAGTCTCTCTGACCTTCAGACAAAGATCTACATCATTGAATGCAACGGACAGTTCCTCGGTAAATCCACCAACTTCCTCAAAAGCTGCTTTTTTCATCATCATGCATGCTGCAGTCACTGCACTCATGTCCTGAAGGATTGAAGCCTTATGCAGATATCCGGTACGATTTGCCGGCATATTCACGAACATATGTCCGGCAATTCCGCCAATTCCAATTACACAGCCTGCATGCTGGATCGTATCATCCGGATAAAGCAGCTTTACACCTACTGCTCCGACCTCCCTGCGCTGACACATTCCAAGCATTTCTGTCAACCAGCCTTCTGTAATAACTGTCACATCATTATTCAGGAACAGAAGATACTCCCCATTTGCATAACGTGCTCCATAATTGTTGATCGCAGAATAATTAAATTCTTTTTCCCAGCGAATGACTCGAATCTTCGGATCTTTCTTCAGTTCTTCGTAATATGCAAAAATCTCCTCAGAAGTACTGTTATTCTCTACAATGATGATCTCATAATTCTGATATTTTGTTTTTTCTTTTATAGATGCAATACACGCATGAAGCGCTTCTTTCTCATCTTTATTTGGAATGATGATCGAAACAAGCGGTTCTCCATGGACCGGATACTGTACCCGGAAAAATCCGAGATCCGGTGTATGTGTTACTGTTCCCTCTGTACCGGTGCGTTTCAGATGTGCTTCAATTGCACGCCTGCCTGCTTCAAATGCATACATCTTGCTTGCAGGATTATCTGCCGTAGATGCTTTATGCGTCCGCCAGTGATAAAGGATTTCCGGAACATGTCCGATCTTGCCGGCCTCCTCTACACAGCGAAAGATAAAATCATGATCCTGCGCACCGTCAAATTCCTGCCTGAAGCCGCCAGCTTTACGTATAACAGACTGTCTGGCAACAAAAAAATGACAGATATAGTTATTGGAGCGCAAAAGATCCAGATTAAAATCGGGCTTCAGATGCGGCTGAAAATGCTCGCTCAGGTCTGTAGTCACCTTATCTTCATCCGTATAAACAGCGTCCAGTTCCGGATCTTTTTCCAGAGCAAGCGCAATCTCATAAAGTGCATTTGGTGCAAGCAGATCATCATGATCCAGTATTCCGGCAAACTCACCTTCCGTCATTGCAAGTGCTGCATTTGTGTTCCCTGCAATTCCAAGATTCTCTTTTAATTCCTGTACACGTATGCGGCTGTCCCTCTGTGTATACTCAGCAAGTACCTGTTTCATCTGTTCATCATCCGGACTGCCGTTTGCAATACACAGCTCCCAGTTGCCGTAAGTCTGTGCCAGAAGTGAATCGATCATCTGACGCAGGAATGTTTCCGGCGTCCGGTATGCCGGAACCGCCACACTGATCAGTGGAGCACTTGAAAATCTGTGATGACGCTGTTTCTCAAGCTCTGCCTCATCCGGTATATAGGCCTCATACCAGGGGCCATATGGTACTTCTTCCGGTTCAAAACGTTCATGAAGGCGTATCCAGAATTCTTTTGGTCCGTAATGCTTAAAATAACGCAGTCCTTTTTTGATCGTATAAGGGTTTAATTTTTTCAGCATCCTTCCCCATTCGATATGCCCTGCCACATCTTTATTTTTACTCATATTTTATTGATACCCTCAGGTTATTTTTCTTTGTTTTTATATATAATCGGATATCATTTTATCATCCTGCCCCTGTTTTTGCAAGGGCGTATGTCATTCTGCTTGAATTAAGCGCTAAAATGGGATATGATAGATTCTATTGAAACCTTAAGATAAGAAATATAATGGGAGTACAGATTTATGAAATCAAAAAGATTATATAGTGGTCTGATGGCTCTTGGGCTTGCATGTACACTGATATTCCAGACACCTGTCCTGGCAGCCGAAGAAACGGCCGAAACGCAGACCTCTTCCATTTCGACCAACGGCATCTCCGGCTGGCCACAGGGTCCGGATATCACCTCCACAGCTGCAATGATCATGGAAGACAGTACACAGACTACCGTTTATGCTAAAAACATGGACCAGGTTCTTTACCCCGGTGCTACAGTAAAAGTTATGACCACACTTCTGACTCTGGAAAATGCACAGCTGAGCGATCAGGTTACTATGACCGCGACCGGTGTTTCCGGTGTCACGGACGGCGGTGCAAGTATTTCCGCTCAGCTGGATGAAGTCTTTACTGTAGAACAATGTCTGTATGCGATCATGCTTGCATCTGCCAATGATGTTGCTCTTCAGATTGCAGAACAGATCGGTGGTTCCGTTGACGGATTTGTTCAGATGATGAACAACCGTGCTGTCGAACTTGGATGTACCAATACCGTATTCACTAATCCTACCGGACTTCCTGACGAAAATCAGCATACAACCGCTCATGATATGGCATTGATCACAAAAGCAGCTATCGACAACGAATCTTTTCGAGCCATTGCAGAAACCACTTCCTATACGATTCCGGCCACCAATGTATCTGGCGGTGAACGTGTACTGACCAACAACTTCTCTATGCTGAACAATACAAATGCTTCTTATTATCAGTATTGTCTCGGTGGACGCGAGGGATACACAGAAGCTTCCGGAAGTACTTTGGTCTGCGGAGCAGAAAAAAACGGAGTTTCTCTGATCGCCGTTATTCTCCAGGGTGCATCCGGCACAACTGCTGCCGAAGCAGTCAGTCTTCTCAACTATGGATTTGACAACTTCCAGCTCCTTTCTCTTGGAGATAATGATTTTGATATGGCATCCGGTGGAAACGTATTTGTACCAAACGGTACTACTGCTGATGCACTTACAACACAGGATGGCGAAGTTCAGGATGGACAGTACAACCGTCAGTTTCTCTTTAATGGAACTCCGGTCGGCACTGCGGTTATGTCTGTAACTTCACCGGAAGAAGATACTGCTATTATTGAAGCCAGCACACAGAATCTGACAAATGCCCAGGATTATACAGTCAATCATACTTCTGTTCCATACTTTGTGATCGGCGGTATCGGACTTCTTCTGCTTCTCCTGATCCTTTTCCGCATCGTGAAGGTTGCGAAATCCTGATTCCTGTCAAACTTACGAACATGCAAGAACCGGCCACTGTCTTTTCAGACAGCAGCCGGTTCTTTTTATCTTTTATTCTCTGCTTCTCAATTATTTTACTGAATTTCTTTCAGATAACGACCAAGTGCATCTTTCCAGTCTGGCAGTCTTGTGAAACCATGTTCTTCCAGTTTTTTCTTTTCAAGACGGCTGTTTGTCGGACGTTTTGCCTTTGCCGGATATTCTGCTGAACTTACCGGAAGTACTTTTACATCCATACCTGCCTGACGGAAAATTTCTTTTGCAAAATCACACCAGGAAATGTATCCACCTTCATTTGTTGCATGATATTTACCATACTCTTCTTTTTCGAGCATATCCACCAGAAGTCTCGCAAGATCATAAGTATAAGTAGGTGTTCCGATCTGGTCATCAACAACTGTCAGAGTATCATGCGTCTTGCCAAGATTCAGCATAGTTTTGATAAAGTTCTTGCCATTAAGTCCAAATACCCATGCAATACGTACAATATAATGTTTTGGAGCATATTTTTCTACAGCAACCTCTCCATCATATTTTGCCTGTCCATAAACATTCAATGGTTTTACAACCGGATCATCCGGCTCCCACGGACGAGTTCCCTGTCCGTCAAATACGTAATCTGTACTGATATACACCATTGGAATATCAAGTTTTCCACAAATTCTGGCAATATTTTCCGTACCTTCTGCATTGACTTTGTGGCAGACTTCCTGGTTATCCTCAGCCGCATCTACTGCTGTCCATGCAGCACAATGAACGACTTTGTCCGGATGTACTTCTCCGATCACACGCTCAACAGCAGCTCTGTCTGTGATATCCATTTCATCCACATCCACACCAACGCCTTCATAACCTCTTTTGGCCAGCTCATTCATAACATCATAACCCAGCTGTCCTTTTACACCTGTTACTAATACTTTCATGCAAAATCCTCCTATATCCGTTTCAGTGAAAAATCCTGGCTCTTTAATGTCAGATTCGGGTTGTAATATGGGTCCCCGTCACGCATGATATCCGGCCAACGTCTTTCAAAAATCTGAATTTCTTTATTAAATCGTGCTACTTTTTCCGGTGTATCCTCCAATCCTCTGGACTTGGATTCATAATGATACAGTTCTGCGTATGGATTATATACGATCAGATAACCGGCTTCTCGCAGTTTCATACAGAAATCAATGTCATTAAATGCAACTGCAAGTTCTTCTGTAAGCCCTCCGACTTTGTCAAAAGCTTCGCGCTTCACCATCATACATGCAGCAGTAACTGCACTGTAATCCTGTGCACAGATGATTCTGTGGCAGTAGCCTGTCGTTCCTCTCGGCTGCAGAACAAAACAATGCCCTGCAATTCCGCCGAAACCAATGACTACACCTGCGTGCTGAATCGTATCGTCCTCATAATACATTCTGGCACCGACAGCTCCAACATCACTGCGCATACAGTAGCCAAGCAGTTCTTCCAGACAATCCTCATTAATGATTTCCGTATCGTTATTCAGCAGAAGGAGATATTCACCTTTTGCAAAAGCAGCTCCATAATTATTGATTGCAGAATAATTGAACTCCTTATCCCAGTAAACCACATGGGCTTTTGGATTCTCTGCTTCCAGTTTTTTGTAATACTGGAAAGTAGCATCATCTGTACTGTTATTTTCAACAATGATATATTCATAATTTTTGTAAGTAGATTTCTGATCAATGGAATCCATACACCGTTTCAGATCATCAATATGATCTTTATTCGGAATAATGATGGAAATCAGTGGATCATGGTCTCTGTGAAATCTTGTCCTGTAGAGCCCCAGAAACTCTCCCTGATATACTTCTGCGTCGATACCCGTTCTTCTGTAGTGCTCTTCAATCGCACGCTTCCCGGATTCAAATGCATAAGTTTTGCTCTCCGGATTTTCCGCGGTGGATTCCTCATGACATCTCCAGTGATACAGGATCTTCGGTACATGACAGATCTCTTCCGGGCTGACAGCCTCTATACATCGGAAAATAAAGTCATAATCCTGCGCTCCGTCAAATTCCTTACGGAGAGTTCCGACCTGTTCAATAACTTTTCTGTCAACAACAAATAAATGACAGATGTAATTTACTGTGCACAGAAGATCCGGATTGTAGTCTGGTTTGAAATGCGGCTGGAAGAATTTATGTCCATCCATCGACATCTTATCCTCATCAGAATAAAGGACCTTCACATCTCTGTTTTTATTCAGTGCCTTCACACATTCAAACAGCGCATTTGGTGTCAGTTCATCATCATGATCTGCAAACGCAATATAATCACCCGTTGCAATCTCAATCGCAGCATTTGTATTTTCAGAAATCTGCAGTGATTCCTCATGAGACACTACTTTAATCCGCTCATCCGATGCTACAAGTGATTCAAGCAAACCGGCGATTGGTGAATTTGCCCCACTTCCATCTGACAGACAAAGCTCCCAATTCGGATACGTCTGCTCTTTGATCGTCTCAACCAGCTGTCGAAGATATTTTTCCTGTGTTTTATACAGCGGGATCACAATGGAAATCTTTGGCTGAAAATCAAATTTTTCTCTTCTCTGACGTTCCAGTTCCTTCGGTCCCGGAAGATGTCTGACGATCCACTTCTGATATGGAATTTCCCTGGTAGATGCCGTTCTGACCTTAGCTGCAACTTTTCCGACAAGAGCGGCACTTCCCTGCGTTTTCCAGTAACGGATTCCTTTTTTTGCATATTTTTCGATTTTTTTCCGGATCACCACCGTCTGCTGCAACGGAACCACATGCACAGATTTTGTATTTCCGGCATAAAAAACAATGTAAACAACTTTGCCTTTTAGATTTGTCAGCTCCACAAAGAATCCTGATTTGTCTTTGTTTTCCATCTGTTCCATCTCTTCATAAAGCTGTTCTACATCCACACGCTCCGTCCGAAGTACTTCCGCCTGGATTTTTTCTTTATTTTCATCAAAGATCTGGATACGTACTGGTTCTGCTGCCACTGCCCATCCCCGGACACGCAGAAATCCCTGCTGCACTTTTTCCTCTTCAATGTAAAACTGTGGTTTTCCCCTTCTTTTTTCAAGATTCTTTACTGAAATCGAAAACCAGCAAAATGTTTTTTCCGGCATCTCCGCATAAATACTAAGTTTCTGGTATCCCTCCAGAGATTCCGGAAGCTGTACAGCCGCTGTGATCCGCTCGCCCCGCATCAGGTCTGGATCTTTAAATCGTTCCAGTGCACTGACGACTTCCAGTCGCTGAATTTCTGCCTTTACCTCAGATCCGTCCAGTTTCGCACGCATTTTGGCTTCTTTGGGCCATGTGCCCTGCAGAATATAACAACATGGATCCTGCAGATGGAATCGGTCCTTTGTTACCTCAAAAATTTCTCTTGCCATATAGAATTATCCTACCTCATTTCTCAGTCTTCTCTCAGGGAACAGTCTGCTTCTTTCAGTGACAGATTCGGATTATAATACGGATCTCCCTTGCTCATCTGTTCGCCCCATTTCTCTTCGAAATGTTTTGTTTCCTTTTCGAAACGGAACTGTTTTTCCGGTGTGTCTTCCATTCCCCTTGACTTGGATTCATAGTGATAAAGTTCCGCATATGGTGTAAATACAACTTTCTTTCCAGCTGCCCGCTCTTTCATGCAAAGATCAATATCATTAAATGCAACCACAAACTCTTCGTCAAAACCACCCACAGCTTCAAAATCTTCGACTTTCATAAGCATGCATGCCGCCGTTACCGCACTGATTTCCTGAACATTTACGGCTCTTCCGAAATATCCTTTGTCTTCGCATGATGCCTGGCACATGATATGTCCTGCAATTCCGCCCATTCCCAGGACAACACCTGCATGCTGGATCAGATTATCCGGATAATAAAGTTTAGCACCAACGATTGCGACATCTGGCTGCTGGCAGATCATCAACATTTCTTCGATCCATCCCGGAGTAATGACTTCTACATCATTATTCAGGAACAGCAGATAACTGCCCTTTGCATCCTTTGCTGCAAAATTATTGATTGCGGCATAATTAAATTCCTCTTTCCAGGTGAGCACTCTTGCTTTTGGATAACGCCAGGAAAGATTTTTATAATACTCAAATGTTTCTGGCTTTTCGCTGTTATTTTCAACTACCAGTATCTCGTAATTTTTCCATGTTGATTTCTCATAAATGGAAGAAAGACATTTTTCAAGATCATCAATGTGGTCTTTATTTGGAATAAGGATGGAAACAAGCGGCTCACCCTGAATCTTCACATGACTGCGATACCAGCCCGGATGTTTCGTCATCTCCACTTCAGCCTCAATACCAACTCTTCTGTAATGTTCCTGAATTGCACGGCATCCGGCTTCATACGCATACGTCTTACTCTCTGGATTTGCCGCAACGGAATTCATATGACATCTCCAGTGATACAGTACTCTCGGAATATGGATTACCTGTTTTGCCTGTTCGCAGCAACGCAGGATAAAATCATAATCCTGAGAACCGTCATACTCCTGTCTCAGACCGCCTACCTGATCTACCAGGGCTTTTTTGACTGCAAAAATGTGGCAGATATAATTATTATCTCTTAAACGAAACAGGTTATAATCTGATTTAAAATGGGGTTCAAAATAAAATTCCCCATCCATGCTCAGCTTGTCTTCATCTGTATAAACAATCTCCGGCCCCTGATGGTCATTGATGGCTTTGACGATTTCATATAACGCATCCGGTTCCAGCGTATCGTCGTGATCACTGAGCATCAGATATTCCCCCGTCGCCATCTCAATCGCTTTATTTGTATTAATGGAAATACCGCCATTTTCCTCCAGATGTTTGTACAGGATACGGCTGTCTTTTCCATAACGCTTCTGAATATATTCTTCTACTTTCTGATCCGGACTTCCGTCTGCCAGACAAAGCTGCCAGTTTGTGTAACTCTGTGCCCGAACAGAATCGATCAATTCCTTGAGATATGGGGTTGGAGTACAGTACAGCGGAATCACAATACTGATCAGCGGATTCTGCTCAAAATGTGTATGTCTCTGTTTTCTGAGTGTACGCCGGTCAGCTTTATGGCGTTTGAACCACTCTTCATAGTCTTCCTTGTGTTCTCCATCTTTGTCTTTATGAAAAAGGCGTCCCCAGAATCCTTTGGATTTCTGCTCTTTACGGAGTGCTTTAATATCGATTTCATAAGTCTTTGTTGTGGAATCTCCACAAAAATGAAGTACGATACGATTCCCCGGAATTTCCAGAAAAGCTGCTGAAATACTGAATCCGATCTCCTGATTTTTGTAATCATCATCGAGATGACGACGTTCCACAACATCCGGTCTGCGTCCTCTTGTGATCTTGCAGTCCAGAAGCTCCGTGTTTTCTTTGTGAACCGTCACTTCCACATTTCCTCTCTGGTCCGTTGTCCATCCCTGGATTTCCAGCATCAGTCCATAAAGTACCTCTACACGGTCAATATGAAATTCTACCAGTTTATCCTTGACCAGTTCATCCAGGTCATCACCCGCACACTCCCAAAGCAGTGTTTTTTCTTCTCCGTCCAGCAAAAGAAGTTCTAACAGATCGTATTTTCTGCGAAGTTCCAGTACCTCTGGAATCGTCACAGTAAAACCCGGAAGAAATCCTTCTGTCTCCACATCCAGAGACTGCGCCACATCCGGGCGTTCATATCTCTCGATTTCCGGTATATCGATTACTTCATAACCATCCCCAAGCAACTGAAAGATGCATTTCTTTTTTTCAGGATGCATATACCAACCTACAAGGCTCAGCACATGTCCATGTCTGTCATCGTATCTCTCTTCATCAATGCTGAAACAAAGTTTGTCCATAAATATTCCCCTATTTCTTTTTAATACTCCGGTACAGCTTCCATGCCTTTGTATTTTCCATTTCAGAAATCTGATGTTTTAGTTTCTGAATCTCTTTGTCTTTTTCTGCTGAGATCCGTGAAAAACTCATCCAGAACGCCTCCTGTGCTTCAGATTCCTTCATCACTTCAATCTCTATATAAAGTTTGCCTGTATTCTTTGGCAGACTCTCTATTACAAACTGCGGATCTCCGCCTCCAAAATAGTATCTTCCGTTTCCTATCGGAAAACCATTAGAAGAAAAATCCGCCTCTTTTCCGTTTTCAAATACAAGTTTTTTAAGAACCAGTCCCCCGGCAGCTTCCCCGGGATCCAGACGCAGTCGGCGCACATTCTGCGGAACAGTGATTCCGAAATCAATTCCATGTTTTGTCATTGGATAGATATCTGAATCCGCTTCCGAAAAGTCATTTCCTCGGTCATAAAATACCTGCAGTCTTCTCGTTGCACATGCGGCACGGATCCGGTCATAATATGCCATGATATCTACCTTGCCAGGTGAAACCTCATCATACATTTCCCGAAGAGGCACATGACCGCCTTCCATATATTTCTGGAAATTACGCTCCATCTCTGCATAAATTTCCAGTTCTTTCTCACTGATTCCTGCCTTTTTATAGAAATCAAGATCACGCAGTACAGCACGCTTGCCATCACTTTCCAGATAGTAATGGATCATTCTGTAAAGGATGAAATTGCACGGAATCGGAAAGCGGAAGGTCCATTCATAATCGATTACGGACACTCCGGAATCCTGAAGCAGAATATTAGCTGGCACAAGATCGATATTGGACATGCCGCTGCAACGACAGCTTTCACTGATTTCTGCATCACCAAAGACCTGCACGAATTCCGGTGTTTTAAAGAACATCTCTCCTTCATGGATACGACGGATCTTTTTGATATAGCTGAAAAACAGCTTCTCAAGCTCTTCTGTCTTTCCTGCCTCCAGAAGTTCGTCCAGTCTTCCTTCCAGTGTCTCTCCCTGCAGATATTCCAGACGTACTCCATCATTCTCAACTGTACAGGTATTCAGTTCCAGACCTTCTCTTCCGTAAAAGGTTCCCAGTTCCCTGGAGATTTTTTCCAGATTCTTCACATGTTCTTCAGAAGTTTTTTCTGTCGGTAACTTACGGACATATCTTCTCCCTGAAGAGTTTTCACAGATTTCCGTACGCACAGAAAATGCCGGATCTCTTTCATTGGAAAACTTTACATAAATGGTTTCTGCTTCTTTCTTTTCTTTTCCGATCAGAAGAAGAAAAGAATTGGCAAAATCCGGATACATATCATTCGCAAGAAGTGAATCATATACCGCAGATTCCTGGAAAAGCTGCAAACGCAGTCTGTCATAATTTGTTTCCAGACGATTCAGTTCTCCCTTCAAAGGAAGGCGACGGTCTGAATAAATCGTCATTGGTAATTTGTAATCCGGAAATGGATAATACCAGGATGCTTTAAGATCTCCTGCCTCTTTCAGGATTGCTGACATTTCTTTTCTGGAAAATGTCTTAACGCCACTCGTTGTCGGATAACCTTCCAGACCTTCAAAGAGAGTTCCAAAATGATCTTCCGTACATCCTGCCCAGTACTTCAGCCCCAGACGATTTTCGATTGCAAGAACGATCTTACCATCCGGTTTCAGATGTCTGGATATGATCTTAAGGAAATCCACATAAGGAGTCTCACTCTGTATATAGGCTTCTCCATATTCAAACACACCGATTAATGTAATATAATCATATTTTTCGGTAAGCGTCTTCTCGACTTCCTGAAAATTCCCCATAAGAATCTTCAGATTGTCACAGTCTCTGTGTCTCCATGCATTGATCTGGCTTCGCTTTCTTGAAAGTTCAATACAGGTAACCTTTTTGGCTTTTTTGCAGAGAGCGCCGGTCACAGCACCACATCCGGAACCGATTTCAAGAACATTCTCTTCACCTGTAAACGGAATCCAGCTCAGTATATTTTCCCTGATATGAGAGAAATGATAGAGAATCGGCCAGCTCGCCCGCTCTGCAATAACTCCGTTCCATTGTTTTTCCCGATAATTGCGTGCTATTTCCAGCATCTCATCCTCAATTGCACCATCTGTATACAAATCTTTGCCCGGATATAGTGTATCATCCAGAATTACCTGTCCGATTTTTTCCATTATTCCTCTCCGTACTGAATTTCTACTTTTGAATTCATATCATAAAATCCTACGGTATTCTGCGTTGAGATCACCGTAATATTACATGCATCATATAATCTGTGGAATACCGTAAAGTCTCCATCCTTATAGCCGGTACATCCAAAGGAAAGCAGATACTCCCCGCCCTGCAGGAACATATCCTGTGTAAAGGTTACGGTACATACATCTCCGGCTTCAGAATGCTCAATATGCATTTTTTCAAACATCGTGTTGGTTCCTGTAATTTCTGTTCCACGAATATCCTTAAATGTATATGCCATGATCGGTTCCTGAATATTCTCATGAAATGCAACCCTCATCTTGATCGTAAAGGTTGTTCCCTTGTCGATGGTATTGGTATAACGGCCCTTTTCATCCATCACAACAAAATCTGTGATCTCAGCAAGTTTGCTGCCATATTCCAGCATATTCGGATTTACCTGGAATTTTTCACTCCAGTTTTCCTTTTTCTTTACTTCTTTTTCCACTTTCCTGGTCGGATCCTGGCCTACCAGAAGCTGCTTGTACATATCTACCATCTGCTTTGGAGAACCTTCTTCCAGCTTCACACCCTTATTCAGAAGGATAACTCTGTCACAGTATCTGGAAATACTGCTCAGATCGTGGCTTACAAAAAGGATTGTCCGGCCCATTTTCTTAAATTCTTCGAATTTACGATAACATTTTGCCTGAAAGAACACATCCCCTACAGAAAGTGCTTCATCAACGATCAGAATTTCAGGATCGATATTGATTGCAACGGCAAAAGCCAGACGAACGAACATACCACTGGAATATGCTTTGACCGGCTGATGTACAAAATCGCCGATGTCTGCAAAATCCAGAATATCCTGCAGTCTGGCATCAATCTCCTCTTTGGAAAAACCCATCATAGTTCCATTGAGATATACGTTCTCAATCCCGGTATACTCCATATTAAACCCGGCTCCCAGTTCCAGCAGAGCGGAAATTCTCCCATCTACTGTGACTTCTCCGCCAGTAGGATTCAATACACCGGTAATGATCTTGAGGATCGTGGATTTACCGGAACCATTTGTCCCGATAATTCCCACTGTTTCTCCTCTTTTTACATCAAAGCTGACATCCCGTAGTGCATAATGCTCTCTTACAGGAACTTTCATTCCCAGAGCCTCTTTCAACCGGTCAGACGGCTTATTATATAATTTATACATCTTATCCAGATGTTTTACCTGAATTGCAAATTCACTCATTCTACTCTCCGCTTACAGTACATCTGCAAAATGTACCTGAAGTTTTTTAAACAGTCTGGTTCCAAGCACAAATACGATCAGGGTAAATCCCCAGAAGTAAAGTGTCAGCACCGGATGCTCCCAGATTGCTACTTTGTTGATCAGAGAATCCCTGTATCCCTGCACAATATAGAATACCGGATTCAGTTTCAGTATATTTGCCAGAAGTCCTCCAAGACCAAGATCATTAAAATCCCACATGATCGGGGTAACCCATACACCAACCTGGAGCATAATGTTGATGATCTGACTCAGATCTCTGAAGAATACAACCGCCGCACTTGTCATATATGTGACTGCCAGAATCAGCATAAAAATGCAGAAGCTGTAGTATACCAGTTGCAGTGCATACAGACTCGGCGGATATCCCATGCAGGTATAGATCACCAGTACGATCACAACAAAAAAACAATGTACAAATACCGCTGAAAATACTTTCACTACCGGAAGGATCCGAATGTTAAATACTACTTTTTTTACCAGATAATTATATTCCAGAAGTGCATTCGTTCCTCCGGTCAGGCCCTCCTGAATAAAGAACCAGGGGACAAGACCTGCGATCAGCCAAAGTACAAATGGAACACCTTTATCCGAACCATTGCGAAGCGCCAGTCCGAATACAAACCAGTAAACACAGATCGTTACGATCGGCTGAACAAATGCCCAGACTGTTCCAAAATAGGAACCCGCATATTTTGTTTTGAAATCATTTTTTGCCAGAGAAAACACTAATTTGCGGTTTTTGTAGATTTCCCCAGGCAGCCATGTTTCTTTTTTCAATCCTTTTTACTCCTGTTGGCAGTATATTCCTTAAAACTTCCCCATTTCTGGTCTTTGTCAGAGAGGATCAGTTCCATACCTTCCGGAATCGGCCATTCTACACCGATATCCGGATCATTGTATGCAAGGCCGCCCTCATCATTCGGATGATAAAAATCGGTACATTTATAAGCAAATTCTGCTGAATCAGAAAGAACAACAAATCCGTGTGCAAAATTCTTCGGAATGAAGAACTGTTTCTTATTCTCTGCAGAAAGAAGAACTCCGTACCACTGTCCATATGTCGGGGAACCTTCTCGCAGATCGACCGCAACATCAAAAACTTCTCCGCTCACTACACGAACAAGTTTATCCTGCGGATAGTTGATCTGAAAATGAAGTCCACGAAGTACGCCTTTACGGGAGCTGGACTGGTTATCCTGTACGAATTCCATATCGATTCCGGCTGCTTTGTAGTCGTTGTAGTTGTATGTTTCCATAAAATATCCGCGTTCATCACCGAATACTGCCGGTGTGATCACTTTCAGGCCTTCAATATGACATGTCTCTACTGTAATTTTTCCCATTTTATAATCCCTCCGCTATTTCAATCAGATATTTTCCATAAGCAGTCTTAAGAAGAGGCTGTGCCAGTTCAACAAGCTGCTCCTTTGTAATAAATCCACGTTTGTATGCAATCTCTTCGATGCAGGAAATGTACAGTCCCTGACGTTTCTGGAATGCTGCAACAAAATCTGCTGCATCAAGCAGAGAATCATGATTTCCTGTATCCAACCATGCAAATCCACGTCCCAGAGTCTCTACCTTCAAAGTTCCTCTTCTCAGATATTCGTTGTTGATGCTGGTGATCTCAATCTCACCACGTGCAGACGGTTTTACATTTTTGGCGATTTCTACAACATCATTATCATAGAAATACAGACCCGGTACTGCATAGTTTGACTTCGGATGTTCCGGTTTTTCTTCAATAGAAAGAGCTTTGCCGTTCTCATCAAATTCTACAACACCATATTCTCTAGGATCTCTTACATAGTAACCGAAAATAGTCGCACCTTTTTCTTCTTCTGTGCGTCTGTAAGCATTCTGAAGGACTCTGGAAAAGCTCTGTCCGTAGAAAATATTATCTCCAAGTACCAGGGCAACTGCATCATTGCCAATGAAATCTGCACCGATGATAAATGCATCTGCCAGTCCTCTCGGCTGTTCCTGTACTGCATATTCAAATCTCATTCCAAGCTGGCTTCCATCTCCCAGAAGATCACGGAAAACCGGAAGATCTCTTGGTGTAGAAATGATCAGAACCTCACGGATTCCGGCAAGCATCAGTGTAGACAATGGATAATAGATCATCGGTTTGTCATAAACCGGCATGATCTGTTTGGAAATTGCCTTTGTTAATGGATATAATCTGGTTCCTGAACCACCTGCTAAAATAATACCTTTCATTATGTTTCCTCCTTTATTTCAAGTTCTTTATTTATTTTCATCCATTCTTTATATGAAGTGCGATCAATAATGCGATCAGGATCACTGCCATGACTCCCATTGCGATCAGAAGAGCTTTCATCATACCGGATAATCCCTCGGTACGGATCTCCTGAATCTGCTCGGACATGGATTTCTGTCCAGTCTGAACCTCTGCCTGAGAATCATTTTCCGACGTCTCCAGCGAATCTGTCACAGTTTCAGCCGCCTCTGTTTCTGAAGATTCTGCTGCTGTTTCAGCTGTCTCTTCCACGGCCGGAGTTTCTGTCGGCTGTGCTTCTGCCACATAGCCGACAAACTGTCCACTATAGTAATATCTGGTCAACGTCTTACCATTTCGCTCTGCTGTATCGGTTGTCAGATCATTAACCGTAACACCTTTTGGCACTGTCATTGCTGTTCCGTCCACATCGATCGTATCAAAATTATCAAATGCATAATTAAACAATGATGTACTGTCCGTACAGTTGATTCCAAGATCTGCCGCACGCATGGTAACTGCTATATACGTACGTCCGTTTCGTTCGGCAGCTGTCACAAGTGTATGCTGTGCATCCGTTGAAAATCCGGTCTTACCGCCTATGCAGTCTGCATAATAAAGATTGGACTCTTTTGCCATGAGCGGCATATGCGTATGCATAACCCTTGCTTCGCTTAAATTCGTTGCCGGGATCTTATAATTCGAACATTTCATCACCTGACGGAAACGTTTATTTCGAAGGCATGCACGCATGATCTTTGCCAGGTCATGAGCACTGGAATAATGATTTTCATCCGGCAGCCCACTGGCATTGGCAAAATGTGTATGTGTACATCCAAGTTCTTTTGCCTTCTGGTTCATCATTTCAACAAAATTTGCTTCTGTCCCACCTACCGTCTCAGCAATCTGTGCACAGACTTCATTGGCTGATTTAATATATGCAGCCATCCAGCAGTCCTTCATCGTCATCGTTTCACCAAGCTGTGCGTTGATGTTACTGCTGTCCCAGGTGACATCTCTGATTCCTGTTTCTGTAAAAGTAACAATATCCTTTGGGGAACTGTTCTCGATCGCAACCAACAGCGTCATGATCTTTGTCGTGCTGGCAGGATAACGATATTCGTCCATTCCTTTGTCATACAAAACCGCTCCCGTATCTGCATCGATCAGAACTGCGGTTTCTGACGTGACAGCAGGAGCTGCCGGCCAGCCTGCAATGCTGTCACTCGCTACCGGTGCAGGAGTTCCATTGGCAGTTACGGTTGCTGCCTGTGCTGTCGCAGAAGACACCAGGATCACTGCCGCACCAACACCAGCCGCAATCCGGTATATTCCTTTGTTCATCTATTTACCTCCATTGTCATAAACTGCTATCTTATGTAGCCTGTCAGATTCTCCTTTTTAGAGCTAGACATATCTTATATTATTTTCTCACAATCGCTCTGTAAATTCAATGCCTATTTTTGCTAAAATCTTTTTCCATATCTCTGTGCATAAAAAACGCTGTACAGATCAGGAGAATTCCTGAAATATACAGCGTTTCTGATCTCATCTTTTATGAGATATTATTTTGTTTTATACATTGCTTCGTAATATTTCTGATAGTCACCACTGGTAACATTTTTCATCCAGTCTTCATGCTCAAAGAACCACTGGATTGTCAGACGGATACCATCTTCGAAACAGGTTTCCGGATACCAGCCAACTTCCTCTTTGATCTTGTCCGGTGCGATCGCATAACGACGGTCATGTCCCTTACGATCTTCTACATATGTGATCAGGTTCTCACTGACAAGTTCTTTACGAGGATCCCCTTCCGGAAGCATCTCCTGCAGAGTATCCAGAATGATATGGATGATCTGAATGTTCTGTTTTTCGTTGTGACCACCGATATTATATGTCTCGAAAAGTCTTCCCTTTTCCTGTACCATATCGATTCCTTTTGCATGATCCATAACATAAAGCCAGTCACGAACATTTTTTCCATCTCCGTATACCGGAAGTTTCTTTCCCTGAAGTGCATTGTTGATGATCAGCGGAATCAGTTTTTCCGGGAACTGGTATGGACCATAGTTATTACTGCAGTTTGTGATATTTGCCGGGAATTTGTAAGTATCCATGTAGGATTTTACCAACATATCAGAAGATGCTTTACTTGCAGAATACGGACTGTGCGGATCATATGGAGTTGTCTCATAGAAAAATCCGCCGTCCTCTTCCAGAGATCCATATACCTCATCCGTTGATACATGCAGGAATTTTTTGTCCGGTTTGAATGTTCCGTCCGGAAGTTCCCATGCAGATTTTGCTGCATTCAGCATAACCAGAGTTCCAAGTACGTTTGTCTTAACAAAAACTTCCGGATTACGGATACTTCTGTCTACATGACTCTCTGCTGCAAAATGAACGACTCTGTCAATGTCATTTTCATCAAAGATCTTCATGATTGCCTCGCTGTCACAAATATCAGCTTTCACAAATGTGTAATTTTCACGGTCTTCAATATCTTTCAGATTTTCAAGATTTCCTGCATAAGTCAGTTTATCTACATTGATAATACGGATCTCGTTGTCATATTTTTTAAACATATAATGAATATAGTTGGATCCGATAAATCCTGCGCCACCAGTTACAAGGTATGTTCTCATTATTTTACTTTCCTCCTGAAAAGCGCCCTCCATTTGGGAGAGCGCTGTATTTTATTATTTACTTACAAGCCGGGTCCGTCGGGTCAAAGTTCTTGCTGCCTCTTAAAGGTGTGATTGCTTTTCTGCCCAGAGGTCCTTTGAGTGCTTCATTGGATGTATATGTGCCATCAAAGATATGGATCTTGGAACCATTGCAGTTGTCATATACCCATTTTGCATCAGCTACACAGGCACGGATGCATCCGTGAGATGCCGGATTTCCAAGTCTTAGGTACTCTCCAACCGGAAGATTATATTCATTCTTCTGACCGCATGCTACAGAATGAACATAAATACCATTCACAACATGTGTTCCATACTGTCCCCAAGATGGGCCCATTAATGGTACATATTTGCCATTTACACCATCATTATATCTATGCATCGTCCATGTACCGGTAGGTGTCTCTGTACCGGCTTTACCAACAGAAACGCGGATTGTCTTGATCGGGATTCTCATGGTGCTGTCTGTGTAAACAGTCAGCACTCCGTTCACACGGTCACAGGTCAGATAATATCTGCTGCGTCTGAACTCATTTGTTCTGTCGTTGACTCTGTATCCTCTGCTGTCAAATCTGTACTGCATACCATTGATCCATCTTGTCGCATTCTTGACATATTTACCAGTCTTCGGATCGATATAACGTACATAGTTTCTGTTGTTATTTACAACAACCCAGCCAGCCTCAATGAAACGACCTCTGCCATCCAGGCTTCCGTAAGTTCCATTGTGTTCTACACCGGTTTTATTTGTTACAGCTGTCAGATTCTTGAAATAGAAGTAATAGAATCTTCCATTTGTCTTGATACGTTTCCAGCCATTTTCTGCAAGTACACCTCTTTTGGAAGCATAATAGTATCTGCCATTATACTTAACCCATTTGCTTTTGTATACTTTACCTCTATATGATTTAGAACTGGATCTCTGGAAAAAGTAATATTTACCATTAATTTTGGTAACACCACTTGCCATACGTCCGTCTGCGAGATAATATCTTCCGCTCCTCCAGCAGTTTATAAAAGAGTTACCTTTGGAAGAGAAATAGAACCATCCGACAAATTTACCATTGACAGTAACTTTCTTGATTCCCTTCTGTTCCTGAACACGTCCTGCTACTTTTCCGAAATAATAATAGCGGTTTCCTGCTCCGGAAAGTTTCACCCAACGCTTTTTCCAGGTAGCGCGACGTCCGTTGCCGGTGAAATAGTATCTGTATTTACCGTATTTGATCAGTTTATTTCTGTATGCAACACCATTACCGTCAGCCATATAATAATATCTGTCAGCACCCTTGACTGGTTTTCTGTTTCTGATCAGGTAACCATTTGCATCCAGCAGATAAAGATTGTCGCTGTTACTCAGAAGCTTGTATGCTCCGATTCCTTTTTTCTGGTAATATCCGTTTGCATTAAAATAACGCCACTGTGTACCCTTATTGGTACTCTTTCCAAACCATCCATTGACTGCCATCTTACCAGGAATATCTCCTGCAGATGCTGCCGGCTGGAAATAGCAGATGCCTCCGCTGATCTTCTGGTCTCCTACGTATGGCTTACCACCATTCAGAAGATAGTAAGAAGCTCCATTGATACTGTAGATCTTGTTTGCTTCAAGATTTACCTGTTTACCATTATCATGACCATAATAGTTAAATGCTCCCTGACCTGCATCCCAGATCCATGTATCGGAAATTGCCTGACCGAGCTGAGAATTATAAGGCGTCTTCATATTTGCAGAAAGCGCATTCACAATCTGAACATCGCCTTCTGTACGGAAATAATAGAAATCATTTCCAACAGTATTTCTTCCTGTCAGAAGATATCCATCTTTATCAAATGCATAATATCCTGAAGCCAGAACACTGTTATTAACATTCAATGTTGTAATCTTTACCAGGCCATCTGCTGATGTATAATAAGCACTTGCACCTGCTTCCTCTGCCTGCTGTTCATCTGCAGCCGGCTGTGTCTCATCTGTCTGCTGTGTTTCTACTGCTGTCTCAACAGCTGCCTGTGATTCATCTACTACAGCTTCTGTAGTTTCTGCAGTTGTATCAACAGCCGCCTGTGATTCATCTGCTACAGCTTCTGTAGTTTCTGCTGCTGTATCAACAGCTGCATTCTCATCAGTTCCTGCTGCTTCTGCAGTTTCTTCTGTTCCGACAGCTGCTGCAGTTTCCTGTATTCTGGAAGGTGAGTACTTTTCCAGTTTCCATTTGCCATTTACAAATTTCCATCTTGTATACTCAAGGGAAGCTACTTTACCATTAGCATCAGATGATTCATTTGCTTTACCAACTTCTTCTGCAGTTTCTTCTGTCACTGCCGGAGCCTCATCCTCTGCCTCTTCAGTCACAACCTCTTCCTCACCGGAACTGAAATCAACATCTGCCTGATTTTCCGTATCTGCCGGAACGCTATCTTCTGCCTGATCTGCATCATCTGCTGCCGCATCTGAATCGATATCGACTGCAGAATCATCTACTACTGCGGAATCATCTACTACTGCAGAACCATCGTTCTCGTCCGCAACGGACGCTTCATCAGATTCCGTTTCCTCTGCTGCTGACACCTCAGAAGAAAATTCGGCTGCACTGACAATACTTGCTTCTGCACCGGTAGATGCGCACATTGCAAGGCTCAACATTACTGCCACAACTTGTTTTTTCACGACTACTCCTCCTTAAACTTCTTTACATATGTTTCTATTCACCAAGACCACTGCTGATCGCATCGGTCAAAGCTTTCAATGCTTCCTGTTCGTCTGCCCCTTCGCAGACCAGTTCAATTTCATCTCCGCATTTTACACATGCTCCCAGTACACTCAATACACTCTTCGCGTTTGCTGTACCGCCTTCAAAAGTGAATGTGATCGCGGAACTGTATTTTATAGCTTCATTACACAATATACCAGCCGGGCGCAAATGAAGTCCCGATGGATTATTGACTGTTATCTTCTGACTTACCATTCTGAAATCTCCTGTTAATTGCTTTCATCTGCTGTAGAAATTTTGGAAATCTCCACCCCTGTCGTTACTTCGTCTACCAGCTCATATCCCTTCGGTATTTCTATGCTGACAGGCACTTCATAACTTCCTTCGCTCATTCCCTTAAGATCTATTGACGCTTTAATATCGCCTTCTGTGAGATCTGCAAGATCATCGGAAGTTTTCTTAACACGAATTTCTATCTTTGCAGTATCAAATGAAACCTGCATTCCCTCAGGTGAATCATTCACAATTATATTCTTTGTCGGAACCTCACATACATTGCTTCCCTCCGGAAGAATATTTACTCTGACAAATACATCTTCACTGGAATCGCTGGTAAGCTTCAGGCCATCCGGAAGATAATCTGAAATATTGATTTTCTCTTCAAAATCACTGTTTCGATCCGAAATATCCGCCACAGAACCAGGCAGCCAGATCGTATTATTCTGCTCTTTCAGTGATGCCAGTGCATCTTCACTTCCGGCAATACTGATCACATTCGGTGTTGTCATAATACTCTCCACCTGATATCCTGCTGCCGGAGTACCGGAATACTCTGCACTGATTCTGACATTCGACTGAACTTTCCATAATTTTGCAGTTACATATACTTTCGAAACATTCAAATAACCCATGTCTGTATCGGTAAATTCCTCACCGTTCTTATCAATGATCTTGACATCGGTCTCCTGAGTCACATCTTCCATTGCTCCATCTACATCGATGGAAGCATTTACCTTATCTATTTTATTGATCAGAGACACCGGACCTGTAATTTTGATTTTCTCCGGATTGGAAGTCAGCGCTCCAATTTCATAGCCCCTGTCAGGTTTTGTGTTGTTTGTATTCACATTTACTACAAACTCCTGTGTATCTTTATCCTCCAGATGAAGGCTCATATTCTGCGGACTCACTTCAATATTGTCTGCTGAAATCCGCCCACAGGATACAGTGATCGGAACCATGACCGGATCTGTTTTCAGGCTCACCGCCTGCTGAAGATCCGCAACCGCACGAATATCATTGAGTGTGATCCTGTCCAGGATCTTTCTCTGAGCTTTGATCGTCACACGGATGGGAACCTGTTCTTCATCCTGCATACACATTTTTCCGTCTGCATCGATATATGCCTCATTCAGCAATTCCACATCTGACACAATGAATGACTTTGTACTGATCGGATTGTTTATATTGACAACCAGAAGCCATACCAGAATAGCAATTGCAAGAGACAGAATTTTCAAAGAAAGATTATTTCCTATTTTTTTCTTCATGTTTCACTCTTCCCTTCAACAACTGTCTCAGTTTGTTGTTATCCACAATTTTCTTATTCTGTGCTTTTTCCAGTACTTCACGAAGCTGACTGCTGCTGATATTTCTCAACAGCCGACCGTTCTGTGCCACAGAAACCTGTCCTGTTTCCTCTGAAACAATGATCGTAACAGAATCTGTCACTTCACTGATTCCAACACCTGCACGATGTCTGGTTCCAAGCTGTTTACTCAGTTCCATATTGTCAGACAGTGGAAGATAACAGGTTGCAGCAACAATACGATTTCCTCTTACGATCACTGCACCGTCATGGAGTGGTGTATTGTGTTCAAAAATATTGATCAGCAGCTGACTGGTCAAAAGAGCATCCACATTGATTCCCGTTCTGACATATTCATCAAGTCTGATCTCCTGTTCGATCACGATCAGTGCGCCTGTCTTAACCTCAGCCATATCAAAACATGCTTTGATCAGTTCATTGACCGTCTTATCTGTAAATCTTTCTTTTACTTCTTTGCCGGAATCAAAAGGAAAAATGGATGCCATGATTTTTTTCTGTCCCAGCTGTTCCACGACCTTTCGCAATTCAGGTTGAAATATTACAACGATCGCCGTGATCAGTGCACTGGCCAGTTTTGATACGATCCACAGGATCGTATTCATCTTAAATATATAAGCAATAATAAAAAATGCACCAATGACCAGAAGTCCCTTAAGCAGAGTATATGCGCGTGTAAATTTGATCCACACCATGAACTGATATACAAAAAATGTAATCAGGATTATTTCAATGATATCGATAATACTGACAGACGGCAGATTGATATCTGATAAATATCTTGCCAGTATGTCTGTAATATTCCGCATAAACTCTCCTCTCCTTCTGTTGCTGTTGTCAGGTTACTTTTGCCGGATCACAGATCCTTCAGGGATTCCTCCAGCTTTTTCTCAAAATCAATATCATCTATATCAGCCTTCTGTACTACAGACGCCGCTTCTGTTTCCTGAACTCTTTTTTTCTTTTTCGGTGGCTCTTCCCCCTGAAAAAGAGGGGTGGAATAATTTACCACGCGCTCTGCCGATTTTCGTTCTTCTCTTGCAGATTCTCCGTTGATCTTTTTGATACTTCTTTCAGAAGTAGCAACCAGTGCCTTCGGAACAGCCTTCACATAATAATAGTAATCGTCATCTTCATATTCCAGACGTTCCGTTCTTGTATAGTCTCCACCAAACACAAAGAACTCCAGTATGATTCCAACCAGTACCGCAACCACAGTATAAATGATCAGTGAAAATACGGAAATTGAAATTCCAAGACTCATACTTCCTGCCAGCATGATCACAATATAGATCACTCCACCGGCAACAATTGCAATTCTCCATGCATAATCAAACATGCGGGTACGAATCAGATTCACAGCAAGAACCACTACAATAAAAGCGATCAGTGTAAGCCACATTTCACCATTCTTCATAAGGCTGTCTGACAGAAGTGTCAGTTTACCGACAATGTCTGAGTCCATGCCAAGAAGAGCCTGCGACTGTATACGTACTGTACGGACAAAATAATAAATGATCACGCCGCCAGCTGCCGGAAGTGCTGATACCGCACTGCTGAGAAGTCCGCATCCGATCGGAAGCAGCACCGGAATATCAAATGCAAATGCGAGTGGTGTAAACACAAGCACGATGTTTTTACCGCTGCTGAAACGCAGGAAAAGGATCATCATGAACAGAATCAGTATTAGAAGAAAAGCTGCCACTTCGATTCCAAGTGCATAACAATGTCCCACCATCAGTGCAAATCCTGCGAAGATCATCATTCCGGATGGAAGAATACAGCAGATCAGCGATAAGATCAATACAACAAAAATATTATCCAGTGCAGTCATATATCCCATGTTGGTATTGATCCAGATGAAATAAACCAGTGCAAGGACAAATTTCAATAAAGGAAGCAGGTACATTTCGTACTGTGCATAAATTCCTTTTATTTTCTGTTTGAATTCCAGTAATGCTGTCATTTACGATACCCTCCTGCGTTTCCTCTGCCGGAAGATTTTTTTTCTTCTCTGGCATAAATCTTATTCAGTTCAGTAAGCTGACTGTAGTATTCTCTGACACTCTTTTTTGCCCGATAATACTGAACCGAGTACTGTATATACGTCAGAACTGAATATGCCACAAGTACGATCAGATAGCCGATCACAATATATACACCGAGCATTATCAGATTCATTTTGTGTATATTCTCCAGAAGATATTCTCCAAAATAAACCGCTACAGCTGCAACGATCAGACAATATCCAATTGTGACCAGAAAAAAATTCTTGATCAGTGCCAGCCCTATATAATCGCTTCGGTAATACTTGCTGACCGGCAGATATTTTCTGCCCTTGCCCTGCTCATACATGGCAAGTTTTGTCATAATCTTAACCTTCTCTTCGTTGATCATATCCTGCTCCTCACAATCATTGTTACTGTACACAGTAACTTGTTCAAACCATATTTCCTGAAAATACCAGAAATAATCATACATGGACTAATTGTATCATATATCCCGAATCATGAAAAGTATTTTTTCCGCTTCCGTCCAACCTTCGTTCAAAGATGTACCCATTCAGATGTTCCCCGTACACAAAGTTACAAAAAATACGGCTTTCGCTCCATTTTCCAGCAGACATTCTGCCATGGCTTCCACTGTACTCCCTGTCGTATACACATCATCGACCACAAGAATTCTCAGGCCTGTTACCGGCCCTGCTGCCTGAAACGCATTTCTGAGATTTTTCTTTCGCTCTTCAGCATCCAGTTTTTTCTGTGACCGTGTTTCCCTGGACTTATAAATAACATCTTCCGCAACCGGAATTTCAAGGATTTTCCCAATGCGCTCTGCCAGATCGGCCGCCTGGTTAAACCCTCTCATTCTCTTTTTGCGCCTGTGAAGCGGCACCGGAATGATTACGTCCGGTCTCCAGCTTTTTATATCTCTTCCCACATATCTGCACATCGATTCCGCATAATATTTCCCATATTCACGGCTCCCATAATATTTATACCGAAGAAGAGAATTCTTCATCTGCGCATTATACAGAAACACACTTCTTCCACGAATAAATTTCCGTTCTCTGTGCCGACATTCACTACAATATTCTTCCGTCTCATTTACCGGTTTTCCACATTTCATGCAATAATATTCTGAAACAGGGTGAAAAATCGGTTCGCACTGCGGACAGATACTTCTTTGTTTATCCTCCAGAATACCGCCGCATGCAGGACATCTGGGAGGGTACAGTACATCCAGACATTTTTCTTTTATTTTTTTCAAAGAAAGCCTTTCTCCCCGATGATATGCTCTCTTTTCCTGTTATCGAGTTCTTTTGCAGAGATTTATTCGGTTTCCTGAATGCGCTGATCCAGCGAGCTGTATCTTCTCTGCTGCTTCTCATTTCGGATCATATCACGGAAAGTCTCCTCACTTCCCACAACAGTAACGCATTTTCTCGCACGTGTTACTGCTGTATAAAGAAGATTTCTGTTCATCAGCATTCTCGGACCGGAAAGCAGTGGAATGATCACTGCCGGATATTCTGATCCCTGTGATTTATGTATGGTTACTGCATAAGCAAGTTCCAGTTCATCCAGCTGTTTAAATGAATATTCCGCCCATCGGCCATCTTCAAACTCAATTTCTGCTGTTTCTGCAAATTCATTGATTGTTTTGATGATGCCGGTGTCCCCATTAAAAACTCCAACACCTTTTTCGATCGGTATTCCATATCTTCCGCGGATTTCCCATTCCAGCTGATAATTATTGCGAACCTGCATGACCTTATCACCCTCACGTAAAAGTCCCTGTCCTATTTCTTTCTCTTTCTTGGAAGCGTCCGGCGGATTCAGGTATCTCTGCAGGATCTGATTCAGACGTTCCACACCGAGAAGTCCTTTTCGCATTGGTGTCAGAACCTGGATTTCAAACGGTTTTGCTTCCACATATTTGGGAAGTTTTTCCTGAATCAGTGCAATCACTACGCGAATGATGATATCCGCATCGTATCTTTTGAGAAAAAAGAAATCCCGGCTCTTGTTATTGATTTCCACCTGCTCACCTTTATTGATCTTATGTGCATTCACAACAATGTCACTCTCTGATGCCTGTCGGAAGATTTTCTTCAGTTCAACTACCGGAAACTGTCCACTTCGGATAATATCGCGAAGTACATTTCCCGGTCCCACACTTGGAAGCTGATTTTCATCTCCTACCAGGATCAGTCTCGTTCCTGCCGTAACTGCCATAAGAAGCGAATGGATGAGATGTATATCCACCATCGACATCTCATCAATGATAATGACATCCGTTTCCAGAGGATTTTCTGCATTTCGTTCAAAATGAATGGGCTGGCCTTCTCTGTCATCTTCCGGCATTCCCGAAAGTTCGAGAAGACGATGGATCGTCTGTGCCTCATAGCCGGTAGCCTCTGTCATACGCTTCGCTGCCCTTCCGGTTGGAGCCGCCAGCCTGATCTCTGCACCTTCGCCCTCAAAATATCGGATGATCGCATTGATTGTCGTTGTTTTTCCAGTACCGGGACCGCCGGTGAGAATAAGCAGGCCATGCCCGGCAGCTTCCTGCACTGCTTTTTTCTGCATTTCATCCAAAACCGTTCCCGTTTCTTTCTCTATCTGGACAATTCTTCGTTCCACTATTTTCTCATCTTCCGGGCAGAAAATATCAAGTTCCCGAAGCATTCTTGCCGTATTTAACTCCAGATAATAATATTGAGCCGGATAGATCAGTATCTGATCTCCTTGTTCCTTCTGAACGATCTTACGGTCCATCGCCAGATCGACCAGATGCTTCTCCATATAAGAAGAATCTACACCGAGCAGTTCTGCTGCACGCTGAAAGAGCTCGTCTTTCGGAAGATATACATGTCCCTCCCCGGTTGCCTGCAGAAGAGTATATACCATTCCACTTTTTATTCTGTAATCTGAATCTGTATGAATTCCAATGCGATAGGCGATCTCATCTGCAATTTTGAATCCCACACCACTGATATCATCTGCAAGTCTATACGGGTTTTCCTGCAAAACACTGTAAACAGAGTCTCCATACTTCTGGTAGATTTTGGCACCAAGGTTCAGTGAAATCCCATATTTCTGCAAAAACATCATTGCCTTCCGCATATCGGACTTTTCCGCGATCTGCATGGCAATCTCTCTTGCCTTTTTTTCACTGATTCCCTTAACTTCAGACAGTCTTTCAGGCTCATTTTCTACTATCTGAAACGTATCATCTCCAAAATGACGTACGATCCTTCCCGCCAGCGCCGCGCCAATTCCTTTAATCGCACCCGAACCGAGGTATCTTTCCATAGCCAGTGCATCTTCCGGCATTTTTTCAGTCAGCCGCACTGCCTGAAACTGCTTTCCATAAACCGGATGCTGTGTAAAATTCCCCTCCAGTTCTACAGATGCTCCCTGTGTGACCACCGGAAAACTTCCAACGCAGGTCAGCTCATCTTCCTCGCTGACCCCTTTTAATACCATAACCGTATATCCATTATCTTCATTTCGAAAAATAATATGATCAATATATCCTGTAATGCTCTCGCTCATTTCTTCCTCTTTCTTCCGGCCCCAAAATTGCTACTGTTTTTCAGCCTTATAACAGCAAAACCAGGATATCTATGATCTATCATAAATATTCCTGGCTCCTGTCTGCAGTTATTAAGATTCCATACGGCTCATTATCTCTGCATATTTGCCGGTTCCAACAGCTACCACATGCATCGCATTCTGAACAGTCAGAGTATTTACCCCTGTCCTCTGCTCGATCAGTGCATCCATTCCCCGAAGCAGTGCTCCTCCGCCCGCCAGGACAATTCCTCTGTCCACAATATCAGCGGCCAGTTCCGGCGGTGTCTTTTCCAGCACTCCATGGACTGCTTCTACAATCTGTCCTGTCGCATCTTTCAGTGCCTCACGGATTTCTTCGGAAGTCAGTTTTACTTTTTTCGGAAGTCCTGTAAGTACATTTCGTCCTTTTACTTCCATCACCTGTGGATTCGCCTCTTCGATAGCTGTGCCGATTTTTATTTTGATTGCTTCTGCAGTATCCGATCCGATAAACAAACTGTGCGTCTTTCGTATATAACTCATGATTGCCTGGTCAAACGCATCTCCCGCAACCTTGATCGTTGATGACACAACAACACCGCCAATCGAAATAACAGCAATATCCGTTGTGCCGCCACCAATATCCACGATCAGATTGCCAAAAGGCTTGGTAATATCCACACCGGCACCGATTGCAGCAGCGATTGGTTCTTCAACCAGAAACACTTCTCTCGCTCCTGCCTGATAAGTTGCTTCTTCCACTGCCTTACGTTCAATCTCCGTGATACCACTCGGCACACACACGCTGATCCGTGGTTTGCGGAACGCCCGCCGCCCCATCGCCTTAGCGATAAAATATTTCAACATTTTTTCCATAACGACAAAATCTATGATCATTCCCTGACGAATCGGACAGATTACTTCCATATTGGAAGTAACATGCCCAGCCATCTGCCGGGCTTCTTCACCAATTGCTTTGATCTTCTCTGTATCTTTATCATATACTACTACAGATGGTTCGCTCAAAACAAGGCCTCTGCCCGTAGAATATACCAGACTGTTTGTCGTTCCCAGATCTATTCCTATATCATTTGCAGGCATAAGATCTCCCTTCCATATGCTTCCTGTAAAAATCTGATATTCTTTCGTTATACATATAATCACGCTTATTATAAACAACTTTTCAGCAATTGAAAAGTCCCTTATTCATAACAAAACACCTGCGGATATTAACACGCACAATAACCGGCCGTTTACTTTAAATATTTTGCCACATACTGGCCTGTATAGGAATCCGGGCAGACAGCAATTTCTTCCGGTGTACCTGTTGCAATAACAGTACCTCCACGTTCACCGCCTTCCGGTCCCATATCTATGATATAATCTGCAGTTTTGATCACGTCCAGATTATGCTCGATGACTACAACTGTATTGCCGCCCTCTGTCAGGCGCTGCAGGATCTCAACAAGCTTATGAACATCCGCAAAGTGAAGTCCTGTCGTCGGCTCATCCAGAATATAAATGGTACGACCGGTACTGCGTTTGCTGAGTTCAGTCGCAAGCTTGATTCTCTGCGCTTCTCCACCCGAAAGTTCGGTAGATGGCTGTCCAAGACGGATATAAGAAAGTCCTACATCATAGAGTGTCTGAATCTTTCTCTTAATGGAAGGAATGTTCTCGAAAAAAGCAAGAGCCTCTTCCACCGTCATATTCAAAACATCGTAAATACTCTTGTCTTTGTATTTTACTTCCAGTGTCTCACGGTTATATCGTTTGCCTTTGCAGACTTCACATGGTACATAAACATCTGCAAGGAAATGCATCTCAATCTTGATGATACCATCACCACTGCAGGCTTCGCAGCGTCCGCCTTTGACATTAAAACTGAAACGTCCTTTCTTATAGCCACGTGCTTTGGCATCAGCTGTAGATGCAAACAGATCACGGATCTGATCAAACACACCTGTATAGGTTGCAGGATTGGAACGCGGTGTACGTCCGATCGGTGACTGATCGATACTGATTACCTTATCCAGCTGATCCAGTCCCTGAATTTCTTTATGTTTCCCCGGAATCACTCTAGCTCTGTTGAGGTCTCGCGCAAGCGTCTTATACAGAACTTCATTGATCAGGGAACTTTTGCCAGAACCGCTGACTCCCGTCACCGCAGTCATAATGCCAAGCGGCACATCTACATTTACCTGTTTCAGATTGTTTTCTGCTGCTCCACGGATTTTCAGCCAGCCGGTCGGTTGTTTACGTTCTGTCGGTACCGGAATTTTGCAACGTCCGCTCAGGTAAGCACCTGTAATTGAACGTTCATTCTTCATCAGCATCTCTGCCGTACCAATTTCCACCAGTTCTCCACCATGTTCTCCGGCTCCCGGACCGATATCCACAACACAGTCCGCTGCGCGCATGGTATCTTCATCATGTTCAACCACAATCAGACTGTTACCCAGATCACGAAGACGCATCAGTGCACGAAGAAGCTTATCATTATCTCTCTGATGAAGTCCAATACTCGGTTCATCCAGAATATAAGCGACTCCCACCAGTCCGGAACCAATCTGTGTTGCCAGACGGATTCTCTGTGCTTCCCCACCGGACAGCGTCGCTGTTGCACGGCTCAGAGACAGATAATCCAAACCTACCTCAGACAGAAAACCAACTCTTGCACGGATTTCTTTCAAAATCTGCTTACCGATCAGTTCCTGCTGTTCAGTAAGTTTCAGCTCACTCATAAATTTCTTCAGATTTTCTATAGAAAGAGAAGTCACTTCATAAATATTGCGATCTCCTACCGTCACCGCCAGAGATTCTTTTTTTAATCGCTGGCCTTTGCAGGTCTTACACGGTGTGATCCGCATAAACGACTCATACTCCTGTTTCATCGCATCGGATCCTGTTTCGCGGTATCGCTGTTCCACATTTTTGATCAGACCCGGGAAAGCAACGTCATAAACGCCTTCTCCACGCTGACCTTTATAATATACTTTAACAGCATGTCCATTTGTACCATGGATCAGAACATTCTTAACATCATCCGGATAATCCTGGAACGGAGTATCCAGGCTGAAATGGTATTCTTTCGCCAGTGCATCAAGGATTGCTCTTGTAAAACTGCCCTTATCTGTGCAGGACTGCCAGCCCATGACCACAATAGCTCCCTGGGAAATACTCAGAGATTTATCCGGAATCATCAGATCAATATCAAATTCCATCTTATATCCCAGACCAAAACAATCCGGGCAGGCTCCAAACGGATTATTAAACGAAAAGCTTCTCGGCTCGATCTCATCAATACTGATCTGACAATCCGGGCAGGCAAAGCTCTGACTGAATGTCTTCACAGTACCATCCATCGTATCTACCATAAGCAACCCATCCGAAAGATTCAGAACTGTCTCAATGGAATCAGACAATCGTTTCTCGATTCCCGGTTTTACTACCAGACGGTCTACGATAATTTCTATATTATGTTTGATGTTTTTATCCAGTTTAATTTCTTCAGACAGCTCATACAGATTGCCATCAATCTGTACACGTACATAACCGCTGCGTTTCGCCTGATCCAGAAGCTTTGCATGTGTTCCCTTTCGGCCACGAACTACCGGTGCCAGAAGCTGCAGCTTTGTTCTTTCAGGAAGTGCCATAATATGATCAACCATCTGATCGACTGTCTGCTTTTTGATTTCCTTTCCGCACTTCGGACAATGCGGAATACCAATACGTGCATAAAGAAGTCGGAAATAGTCATAAATTTCTGTAACTGTTCCAACCGTTGAACGCGGATTGCGGTTGGTAGATTTCTGATCGATGGAAATTGCCGGTGGCAGTCCTTCGATCGACTCTACATCCGGTTTCTCCATCTGACCCAGAAACTGCCTTGCATAAGATGACAGAGATTCCATATAACGTCTCTGCCCCTCTGCATAGATCGTATCAAATGCCAGAGAAGACTTTCCTGATCCGCTGACTCCCGTCAGAACCACAAATTCATCTCTCGGAATATCCACACTCAGATTCTTGAGATTATTGACATTTGCTCCTCGAATCTTAATAAACTTTTTTCCAGTTGTTCGTTCAGACATCTTTTCTCCTCTTATCCGCTGCATGTTCGCACTTATTCTTCATCCAACAGAAGCTCTGCCAGGATATGATTGCTCACATGAATTCCTTTTCTTGTAAATCTCCAGTTTGTACCAGTCTTCTCCAGGAATCCGGTCTCTTTATATTTTTGCAGGACAGAACCATAAATATTCTCAAGCTTCTGTCCGAAATTCTGTTCAAAATCGATCTCTGAAATCCCTTCCGTCATACGAAGCCCCAGATACATAAATTCTTCTATCTGGTCTTTAAGTGAAAGTTTCAGAACATCTTTACGAATTCGTTCTGTGTTTCCGGAAAATCCCAGATATTCCTGCATATCTCTCGTATTGGAAAAACGGTTTTCCCCATAAAGAGAAGATGCTCCCAGCCCCAGGCCAAGATATTCTGTACGTTTCCAGTAACCGATATTATGCCGACATGCATATCCGTCTTTTGCATAATTGGATATTTCATATTGTTGATATCCATACTCTGCAAGAATCCCCGCTGTGTCCTCATACATCTGATACTCCGTATCTTCATCCGGAAGGTCCAGTTCACACTCCGCAAACGGAGTTCCCTCCTCGATGATCAGACTATAGGCAGAAATATGTTCCGGTTTCAGCTCCGCGACCTGACGAAGGTGAGCACGCCATGCCTCTCCTGTCTGTCCGGGGATTGCAAACATCAGATCTATATTAATATTTTGAAACCCTGCTTCTCTTGCCCACTGATAACTCTGAAGAAATTCTTCATATGTATGAATTCTTCCAAGCATCCTCAGCTCTTTCGAATCCGTGGACTGCAGTCCCAGACTCAGACGGTTGATTCCTGTTTCTCGGTAAGCATTAAGTTTCGCAAGATCAACTGTGCCGGGATTTGATTCTATTGTTATTTCTGCATCCGGCGAGAAACAGAATTTCTTTTGAATTGTCTCCATAATAGAAGCAATCGCTTCTGCTTTCAGTACGGAAGGAGTCCCCCCTCCGATAAAAACAGAAACGATCTCATACGCTTCAACACCCTGCACCGCCTGAATCTCAGCACGCAGAGCCTTTATATATCTGTCTCTTGTCTCCTGATCCGATGGGCCAGAGAGGAAATCGCAGTACTGACATTTCTGCACACAGAACGGTATATGAATATATAATTCCAGTGGGATACGATTCTTATTCTTCATTGTCTCCACCCTCATCAGAAGAACCCGATGTATCTTCCGACTGATCCTGGCTCTGCATATTCGAAGCATCTGTAGTATTCGCATCACCCGCACCCGTATCTGTACTGTTTGTCACCGCTGATGGATTTTCTGCCAGATACAGATTCACCATACTGATATCTCCATTCGAAGTAACTGCTGCCGCATCTACCGTATCCGGTGCCGGTGTTGGTGATGGTTCCGGTGTGATACTGATCTTCAGTACCTGTTCCGAAGCAGGATCTGTCTTTTTCTGTCCGCAGCCACATCCCGTCATAATCACACAGAGTGTCAATACACTCCCCGCAACAATATATCTCATAGCTTTTGCAGTTCCTTTTTTCATGGCCCTGCCTCCCTTCTGTAAGTCCGCCGTTCACAACAATATGCATTCCATATTCACGGTCTCTCCCGTCAATTATTTATCGTCCAGTTTCAGTACACTCATAAATGCCTTCTGTGGAATCTCTACGTTTCCGACCTGGCGCATACGTTTCTTACCTTCCTTCTGTTTCTCAAGAAGTTTCTTCTTTCGGGAAATATCACCACCATAGCATTTGGCAAGAACATCCTTTCGCATAGCGCGGACAGTCTCACGGGCAATGATCTTGCTTCCGATTGCAGCCTGGATCGGGATTTCAAAGAGCTGTCTCGGAATTTCTTCTTTCAGCTTCTCACACATCTTACGTCCACGCTCATAAGCAGTATCTGCATGTACGATGAAAGAAAGTGCATCAACTTCTTCCTTATTAACAAGGATATCAAGTTTAACCAGTTCACTGCGTTCATAACCGCAGAGCTCATAATCCAGAGATGCATATCCTCTGGAACGGGATTTCAATGCATCAAAGAAATCGTAAATGATCTCATTCAGTGGAAGTTTATATTTCAGAAGTGCTCTGGTTTCCTCCATGTATTCCATTCCGTTATACTGACCACGGCGTTCCTGGCAGAGATCCATGATTGCACCGATAAATTCAGTCGTTACCATAATCTCAGCATTTACCATTGGCTCTTCCATATATTCAATCTCAGATGGATCCGGGAGATTGGATGGATTTGTCAGTTCGATCACTTCTCCATTCGTCTTATATACTTTGTAAACAACACCTGGTGCTGTCGTTACCAGATCAAGATTGTATTCTCTTTCCAGGCGTTCCTGGATGATTTCCAAATGCAGAAGTCCGAGGAATCCACAACGGAAACCAAAGCCAAGTGCAATAGATGTCTCCGGTTCAAAGAACAGAGAAGCATCGTTCAGCTGCAGTTTCTCAAGAGCATCTCGAAGATCACCATATCTGGCACCATCAGCCGGATACAGTCCACAGTAAACCATTGGCTGTACTTTCTTGTAACCCGGAAGTGCTTCTGCACATGGTCTTTCATTATCGGTAACTGTGTCACCAACTCTGGTATCCCCAAGATTCTTAATACTTGCGGTAATATATCCAACCATACCGGCTGTCAGCTCATCACACGGAATAAACTGTCCGGCTCCAAAATATCCTACTTCCACAACTTCAGTCGTAAATCCTGTTGCCATCATACGGATCTGAGTACCTTTCTTAACGCGGCCGTCCATAACACGACAAAAAACAATAACGCCTTTATAAGCATCATAAATAGAGTCAAAGATCAATGCCTTCAGCGGTGCATTTACGTCTCCCTGCGGTGCCGGGATCTTCGTAACGATCTGCTCCAGAACCTCTTCAACATTCAATCCTGTCTTGGCAGAAATTCTCGGTGCATCGTGTGCCTCAAGTCCGATCACATCCTCAATCTCGTTGACAACGCGCTCCGGATCTGCACTTGGGAGATCGATCTTGTTAATGACCGGAAGCACATCCAGGTCATGATCCAATGCCAGATAAACATTCGCCAGCGTCTGCGCCTCGATACCCTGTGCTGCATCTACGACCAAAATCGCCCCATCACAGGCAGCAAGACTTCTGGAAACCTCATAGTTAAAATCGACATGCCCTGGTGTATCGATCAGGTTAAAAATATATTCTTCTCCATCATTAGCCTTATAAACGATTCGTACAGCCTGAGACTTGATCGTGATACCTCTCTCTCTCTCAAGCTCCATATTATCCAGCACCTGAGACTGCATCTCACGTTCTGTCAGTGTACCCGTCTTCTCAATAATACGGTCAGCCAAAGTGGACTTACCATGGTCTATATGTGCAATAATGCAGAAATTACGAATTTTGCTCTGGTCTATCATTCTGCGAAATTCCTCCTTATGTACTTCTCTTTATTTTCCAAAAAACTATTCCTTATATAATAAAGTATAGAAAATCATACTACGAGGCATTATAGCATAGCTTTTTACCTTTAGTCCAGTTCTTGTAAAGGGATATTTCTGCTGACAACCGTTATGACGCTGTTCACGTCTGTATTACTGATCTGTGTTCTCATTATACGAACATTTGTTCTGAATTGCAAGCGTTATTTTTTTAATTTTCCCCCTGCAGCACCCGGTTCAGGATATCCGCAAAAGGATCCATTGCATTTTTTACCTCCTGGACAGTATTTGTCTGAGCCCCTGCCTCCAAAAGCAGGGCTCGTGGACGCAGATGCAGATTATAACGTAATCCTGCCAGATAAATGCCACGGTACAATTCAGGATAGTACAGAGCCGCCTGATACTCAAGCTGGAAAGAAAATGCCAGATTATCCTGTATGTACGGATTTGGAAGGTATGAAAGATCACCGCTGTTTATTGTATGACTCAAGCCATTATAAAACATGATCTGCGCTGTCGGTTTTCCGTTAATTTCGGTGACCAGATGGCGGTCTTCCGGTACGCCATCCCGGTGCAGGTCTATCAGAATCTGTATAGATGGCTTCTCTTCCAGAACAGGTTCCAGCCACGCTCTTGCATAGTCATATGCTTTACTCCGGTCAAGTTCCCCTCCAGCCAGATCAAATGCTTCCGTTACATGCATAACCTGATAGCCATAATTTTCTGTCAGAAGCTGAGCCAGATAATCCCCCACCCCCACGATCGTATCTTCTGTCTTTCCTTCTCTGGAATCTGCAAAAGTCTCCTGCGAATGACTATGATAGATCAAAATCTGTGGCTCCGCTTTTTCCTTACGGAGCGTCAGATCCTCCCCAAGAAGAGTAGCCGCATTCAACTGTTGCGCACTGGTTTCTGTATTAGGATCAAGAATAAAAAAATGATTCATCAGATAATCGTAATCTGCCAGTCTTTCCGGTGCAAGGTCAATTTCCGGCATCGGCTGTACCTGAGCGGCTGCCGTAGTAACTTCCTCTTCCCCAGGAGATTCTTCGGCTAAATTTTCTTCTGGCTCTGTCTGTTTATCTGCATTTTTTGTTTTCTGCTCTTCTGTATTTTGAATTATCGGAGTCACTGTAATCTCTGGTTTCTCAGTTGGAGTTATCGCATTCTCCTCCTGTCTCTCAGCTTTTAAGTTCTGTTCGTTCTCTCTCTTTGTCTGCTTGTCCACAATCTCTTTATCGTTTTCTTGGCTTCCGACTTCTTTATTCTCATCTACGACCATCCTGCCAAGATAACGTGCGTTGCTCTCTATCAGCTTTTCATAAGTTTCATGGTCCTGTCCTGCCGAACGTTCCTGTACTTTTTCTTCCAGAAAACAATAGAGTGGAAGCTGGCGAAATACATTTTCATGCAGCACAAGAACCCCCACTGTTACAGACAAGGTCACAAGCACACAGCCTTCCACTACCAAATACAGTATTTTCCGGAATTTTGTCACAGGATCACCCCTTTCAAAGTATCCTATGATAAATTTTTCCGGATTATTCCCCACAAAATATCCATTTAAATATGAAAAAACAACTTCCATATTTTTATATCAGATTTCACTGAACGCTATATTCAATCCTTCAGATATTGTAAAGCTCAGATATTTTACCGTCTCATCCACATCCTTCGGTGTCACAAACATGCTGTAGAGATTCGGAGCAATCATTTCTTCCAAAAATTCTTTCTGCTCCGCTTCTTCCAGTGCATCCAACAGATGCGCCATTGAATCAAGCACGATCGTTGCCGCATCTACAACCGTTGGAACTCCGATTCCAATTACTTTGACCTGCAAATTTTCCTCAGTCAGTCCATTTCTGTGATTTCCCACCCCTGAACCCGGATGAATCCCCGTATCTGTGATCTGGATCGTGCGATTCAGCCTGCGGACACTTCTGGCCGCCAGCGCATCAATTGCGATCACCACATCTGGTTTCGTTTCCGCAACTACTCCCTGTATGATCTCCGCAGTTTCCATACCGGTCTGTGCCATCACCCCTGGTACGATTCCACTGACACGGTGCATTTTTTCATGAGTAATTCCCCGAAGTCCATATTCTCTTATGATATGGCGAGTCATCCTTAAATTTTCTACAACATGAGGTCCCAATGCATCAGCAGTGATTCCGGCATTGCCAAGTCCCACTACAAGAATTGATTTTTCTTTTTTCAGATCAATAAGCTGCTTCAGATAAACGGAAATCTCCTCTGATATCTCACGATGATAATCTTCATCCGGTTCTGACAGATCTGGTGCTTCTATTGTAATGTAAGTTCCCTGCGGTCTCCCCATCGCTTTTGCCCCGTTTTCTGTCACTATTTTTACAACAGTTGTCCTGACATCCTTCTCTTCATCATACTCCTCCTGAATTTCCACTCCTCGGATCTCTGTATTTTCTTCTGCAAAACGTTCTGTTGTTTCCAGTGCAAGGTCTGTTCTGATTCTTTTGCTGACTGCCATCTCTCTTCCTCCTGATCATCAGAATTATTGATATCCGATTATTATCTGTAAAATTTTGTTTATTATCTGTCTACAACATTTCACTTTATCATTAATGTCTCTGTTTTAAGACTATATTATGTATGGAAGATTTTTCTCACAGTAATATTATGTTTATATTTTTTTAACATTTCCGCATTTTACTATTGACAAGTAAAAATAAATATACTATCATATATAAGCATGTTTACAGAAGCGCCCGTGTCTGTTTCTGTAACAACGACACATTATTATAAATCTGAAATGGAGGTGTACCAATTGGCTAACATCAAATCTGCAAAGAAAAGAATTTTAGTAAACAGAACTAAAGCTGCTAGAAACAAATCTATCCGTTCTGCTGTTAAAACTTCCATCAAAAAAGTAGAAACTGCAGTTCAGAAAAACGATAAAGCTGCTGCACAGGCTGCTCTTACAGAGGCTATCTCTACAATCAGCAAAGCAACATCTAAAGGTGTTTATCACAAAAACAACTGTGCAAGAAAGATTTCCCGTCTGTCTAAAGCTGTCAACAGCATTGGCTAATTCAGGAAATACATTTTTAATTATAAGCTTATAATTAAAAAGACAGTCACAACCGTCAGTGACTGTCTTTTTTCTTTATTTATTATATTCACCCTCCGAGTTCTACCATACGGTGAATGCAGCGTCCGGCGCCTTCCATAACATTTTCCGGAAGTTCGATCACTTCTCCGCCGGTTCCCTTCAGGCAATTGTAAATATCCATCAGTGTTGTGATCTTCATGTTCATACAGGTCAGCATGACAGACAGCGGATAAAACTGTTTGTCCGGACATGCAAACTGGAGATGTTCCACAATACTGTTCTCTGTTCCGATGATGAATTCTTTATTCGGAGATTTCTTTGCATATTCCATGATTCCAGTTGTAGAACCAACATAATCAGCAAGTTCTACGACTTCCTGACGGCATTCCGGATGAACCAGAAGCAATGCATCCGGATGTGCTTTCTTTGCTTTTTCTACATCTTTGGCGCTGACGATAATATGTCTTGGACATCCACCTTTGTAGAAGGCAAACTCTTTTTCCGGAAGTTTCTCTGCAACAAAACGTCCCAGGTTCGGATCCGGGATAAACAGAATCTTGTCATTATCCAGTTTACTGCAGATCTGTACTGCAGAAGAAGATGTCACGCAGACATCACACTCTGTCTTTAGTTCAGAAGTCGTATTGATATAAGCAACTACCGCATATCCCGGATGCTCTGCTTTTAACTTACGCAGGCTCTCCAGATCCAGCTGTTCTGCCATTGGACATCCGGCTGTCGGATTGGCAAGCCACACTTTCTTCTCCGGGCTTAAAACCTTACAGGTCTCTGCCATAAAACGAACGCCACACATGATAACACCTTTACAGTTACTTTTGGATGCCTGCACGCTCAGTCCATAAGAATCGCCCATATAGTCTGCAACTTCCAGTATTTCCTGTCCCTGGTAAGCATGTGCCAGAATACATACATCCTGTTCTTTTTTCATTCGCAGGATCTCCTGCTGAATTTCCTGTATTGTCATAATTTAATATTTCCCTTTCCTGTGCTCTGTTCCCATGGCTGAAGCGGAGCCAGAAAACCGGCTTTCTTCAGCTGTTCTTCAATCAGATCCAACCGTTCTTCACTTGCGGCTTCCACCAGATGATAATGATATCCGGAAGTTGCATTACTTAAAACAGTGGAACGACTGTTCTGCAATGCCTGCACAAACTCACTCACATCCTGCCTGGAACGAATATCCATCTCCGCGCTGACACGACCATAAACTCTGTGACTGATGCTGATATTTTTGACATGTCCACCACAGTCTACGATCAGATTCAGTTCTTCGGCTGCCTTATCCTGGCTGTGACGAACTTTAAATTCTCGACTGCAACTGCTGTCCTGTTGGAGCACATATCCTTTTGTTGTTGACAATATTCCTGGCATAGAAGCCCTTATCACCGCCAGATCCTGCACGATCACCTGACGGCTGACACCAAATTTTCCCGCAAGCTCTCTTGCTGCCACCGGAGCATCTGCATTATGAAGGATCTTTAAAATTTCTCCGCGTCTTTCTGCAGTGTTCATAAGGTTTCCTCCTCTCACACCGCATGAAGGTTTTTCATGGAAATGTCAAGGATTGGTGCAGAGTGTGTCAAAGCTCCGCTGGAAACAAAATCAACACCGATCTCACGGATCTTCTGAATATTTTCTTTTGTAATATTACCAGAGCATTCGGTCTGTGCTCTGCCATCGATCAGCTCAACTGCCTGTTTCATCACTTCCGGTGTCATATTATCCAGCATGATGATATCCGCACCAGCTTCTACAGCTTCTTTTACCTGCTCCAGTGTTTCTACTTCAATCTCAATCTTTCGGACAAACGGTGCATACGCTTTTGCCATCTGTATCGCTTTGGTTACGCTTCCGGCTGCCCCGATGTGGTTATCTTTCAGTAAAACTCCATCTGAAAGATTATATCTGTGATTACATCCGCCTCCAACTCTTACTGCATATTTTTCAAATACTCGGCAGTTCGGGGTTGTCTTACGGGTATCCAGTAAAGTTACTTTGCTGCCTTCCAGAAGTTTCGCAACCTGTCTGGTATATGTGGCAATTCCACTCATTCTCTGCAGATAATTCAGTGCTACACGTTCTCCGGAAAGAAGGACTCGAATGTCACCTGTTACAGTTGCCATCAACTCACCTTTTTTTACTTCATCTCCATCTTTGCAGTGAAAATCAATCTCTGTTTTTTCATCCAGGATTGTAAATACTCTCGCATAAATGTCAAGTCCGGCAATTACACCATCTTCTTTTGCGATAAGCTCTACGGTTCCTTTTGTTGCTGTCGGCATAACCGCATTTGTAGAAACATCCTCGCTTGTAATATCTTCCTGCAACGCCATACGGATCAGCTGATCAGCCTGCATTTTCATTGTAATTTCATTCATGACTCTTCTTCATCCTTTCAATTTCATTTAAAACCATTTCATGATAAACAGTCAGAACTGCGTCTCTGTCCTCATATGGTTTCAGATCTATGCTACCCGGTCTGCACGAATCTGGTTTTCTTCCAAATATGATATCATCTGCAGCGCGTCTTGCAAAGACCAGAGATTCAAGAAGTGAGTTGCTTGCAAGACGGTTTTTGCCGTGCACACCATTACAGCTTGTCTCACCGCAGGCATACAGCCCCTTCATGGAAGTACGGCTTCCAAGGTCAACCTTGATTCCACCCATGAAATAGTGCTGTGCCGGAACGACCGGAATCGGCTCTTTGCGCGGATCAAAACCTTCTTCTACACATCTGTGGAAAATATTTGGAAAATGTTTCATGATGGTTTCTTCTCCCAGTGGACGCATATCTTCCCACACGAAATCAGTACCGTCTTTTTCCATCTGTGCAAAGATTGCCTGGCTGAGCAGATCTCGCGGCTGCAATTCATTTGTAAAACGCTGTCCGTTTTTATCATACAAAAGTGCACCTTCTCCTCTGACAGATTCAGAAATCAGGAAACGGCGTCCTGGTTTATGAGAATAAAGAGTAGTCGGATGAATCTGTATATAATCCAGATGTTCGAGTACCACCTGATGTTTCATGGCGATTCCAAGTCCATCGCCTGCAATATGCGGGAAGTTGGTGGAGTTTTTGTAAAGACCTCCGAGACCACCACATGCCAGAACAACGTATGGTGCTCTGACCGGATATACTTCATTCTTCTCATCCATGACGATTACCCCGCCACAGACGTTGTCTTTGGAAATGATATCGACCATGGTCATATATTCGCAGATTTCAATATTGTCTCTTGTCAGTGCCTGATTCAGAAGAGTCTGTGTGATCTGTTTACCGGTAATATCTTCATAGAAAAGGATTCTCGGCTGAGAATGTGCTCCTTCTCTAGTGAAATCCAATTCTCCCGTCTCTGTTCGTTCAAATGTAACATTTCTCTGTAAAAGATCTCGAATAATACTGTTAGAGCTACGGATCATCAGCTCGACTGCTTTTGCGTCATTTTCGTAATGGCCCGCGCGCATGGTATCTTCAAAATAATCATTATAATCTTCTTCTCCTCTGAGCATGCAGATACCGCCCTGTGCCAGAAAGGAGTCGGACTGATCCGCCTGCTGTTTGGTCAGCATCAGTACTTTCATTCTGGAAGGCAGATTCAATGCACAGTAGAGACCTGCGGCTCCTGTTCCTACGATAATGACGTCATAATTTTCTTTCATGTGTTTATCCTCGTACCGGCTTGTACCGGATTTTCTGTTGAGTTTTATATGTTGCGTGTTTTCTGATTTGTGATTATACTACCCGACATGTCAGGTGTCAAGACACCTGTGTATATTGGTGTAAAGAAATTCGCCGCCCTGTCCGTGCCCGCGCCCTTCCCGGGGAGAGAAACTAAATAAAAGCGAAAACAGATGGATAAATATAGTACCCGGAAACATCTGCAATCGTTCGTCGTTGTACTTGAATATGTTCGGGCTGTGTTGGCAAAATCGGAAGCTCTGTCTGAGCGTAGCGAGTTTGCTGACGATTTTGACGTTCTTAACAGCCAGGTTATATTCTAGTACAACCGGACGATGAAGCCGTTTCCGGGTACTATATTTACTCACATCTGTTACACTTTTATCTTTTTCTCTCAGTACTATATTTCACTATCAACAGTTCCACACTCAGCACATCCTGCAGTCTTCCGGTCTTCACTGCCTCCTCCGCATCAACAAAATCCTCTTCTGCCTGTTCAAGCTCCTCAACACTGTAAGCTCTCGCACAGGCCAGTATATTTCTTGCCACAAAAGACGGTACGCCAAGTCTGGTTGCAATTTCGTTCTGAGATGCCCCTTCCCCTGCCATTTTCTTTGCAAGGCACATCTGCCGGAACTGCTTCGACAGCAGGAACAGTATCCTCATCGGCGGCTCACGCAGCGTCAGAAGATCATTATACAGATCCAGTGCTCTCCTCTGATTTCGCTCCGTAACTGCACGAACCATATCGAAGATCTTATTCTCTGTCCGTGTTGTACAGATTTCCTCAATATCTTCTCTCGTTACAATATCCTGTCCCATGGTATATGTGATCAGCTTCTCCAGTTCCATACGGATATTTCCCATATCCGTACCGGTTTTTGTCAGAAAAAGTTCCATATCTCTGGTCGTGATCTTGCGTCCTTCTCTCGCCAGAATACCTGCCGCCCAGCGCATCAGTGTCTTTTCATCCTGCTTTGCAAACTCTACAATGCGGCCGCAGTTTTTCACCGCCTTATACATACGGCTTCGTTTATCTACCTCTTCTTCAACAAAAACCAGCCTCAGGTAATCCGGCAGTGTCTTCATATAATCTGCAAGTTCATCACATTTATTCTTAAAAAATCCGGAGTTTTCCACAAGGACCACACGATGATCTGCAAAGAAAGGCATTGTCTCACAGAGGTCGATCATTTCACGCACCTCAATTCCTTTTCCTTCATATTTGGTAAAATTCATCGTATCATCATCCGGATTTAATGCATGAATCAGCTTTTCTTTGTACTGAATCTTCAGATACGCTTCCTCACCAAACAGAAGATATGCATTTTTGAATTTTCCTGTTTTAATGTCTTCCTGTAAATTTTTCACTTCCTGCGAAACCTCCTGAAAAATACCGTTTTCTGACGGAATGCCATCCACAGACAGCATTAATTATTCATTATCTGTTTAGTATAGACGATTTTGATTTTTTTCTCAATACCATATCTCTGCTCACGGATGCACAAACGTATCCACCCATACCTCCTTACCATCGGTCTCTGCTGTCACAGCCCCTTCTTTCATTGTGTACCAAATCTTTGCCCCGGAATCTTCCAACCGTTCTATTGTCTCGCCAGACGGATGTCCATATGTATTTGTTGCAGAGCAGGAGACCACCGCAAGTTCCGGTCTCACCACATCCAGAAATTCCTGACAGGTGGAATATCTGGAGCCATGATGTCCCACTTTCAGAAAATCTACATCTTCCAGCTCCGGCAGAAGTTTTTTCTCCGTCTCTGTCCCGATATCACCGGTAAACAGCCCTTCAAAACCGCCATATGTCAGTTCCACGACCATACCGTCTTCATTCGCATCTGTTCCTGCAGTCCCTCTATCCGGTGAAAGGAATCGAAGAGAAGCTTTTCCAAGCGCAATTTGTTCCCCTTTTCTTCCCTTCTGTACATTCACGCCTGCTGCCTGCGCTTTATCCACCAATTGCTGATATGCATCGTCCGGTTGTGTCCATTCCGGTAAGATCAGGTTCTTCACCTTGACAGAAGTAAGATGTGTCCTCATATAATCAAACAGTTCCAGCACACCACTGATATGGTCATTATCCGTATGTGAGATCAAAATCGCATCAATCACTCCAATCCCCCGATTTTTAAGGAATGGCAGAATCTGATAGCGTGCAATATTCTTCTTGTTACTGCTGCCGCCATCGATCAGGAAATTCTGCCCCTGTGGAAGCTGAATAGAAATACAGTCTCCCTGTCCGATATCAAGACAGGTGATCTTAAGATTTCCAGACGGATGATAAATGAGGATTCCCAGTCCAAGTATCAGCATGATTCCTAATATACCTGACAGTAACTGATATTTTCTCAGCCATCCTTTTCCTTCCCCATGATTCTTTTTTTCCTGCATAAATGCATGATTTCCCGCCCTTTTTCCAGTTGCGCCATTCCATGTGACAGTTCCCCGACTCATTCCCAAAATTTCAACTCCAAAAAACAGTAATACATAATATCCTGCACATTGCCACAGCTCCGGACTTCCTGCAATCCATGTACAGAACGGAATTTCTGCTGCCAGTTCGCAGAGTTTCTCATACAGAAAAAGCAGCACTCTTCCAGGCAGCACCACATAAACTGCAGCACTGACCGATGCCATTCCAACCGCAACTGCTGCAATTCCGCTGACCAGTACTACACTGACTGTCGGCAGCACCAGCAGATTCAGAAAAAATCCGGCCAGCGAAATCTCTCCATAGATTCGCAGCATGATTGGAAAAGTCGTCATCTGCACAGCTATTGAGGATACCAGTGTTTTCATAACAGACACCGCCAGACGATTCTCCCTTCTAATGCATCCCGCCAATACCGGTGCCACTACACCAAGTCCGGTAACAGCCCCAAAAGACAGCCAGAATCCACTGTTGTACAGATTTGCAGGTGCATCCAGAAGTAAAAGGACCGCCGACACTGCCAGCGCCGTCAGCAGATCATAGGTTCTTCCTGCGATTCTTGCACCAACCGCCAACAGAAACATGCCTACCGCCCGCATGGCAGAAACACTTTCCCCGGTAAGGATTCCATATTGCAGAAGAACACTGAGCACCACCATCCCGGCAGACACATTTCCAAATCCGGCTCTTTTCAGCAGATCAAAAAATCCAATCCCCAGTACACTGATGTGAAGTCCGGAAATTGCCAGTATATGAATAATCCCCGCCATCTGGTAACGAATCTTAACTTCATCTTCCAGGTTATCTTTCTCACCAAGCAGCATTGCTTCAAAAATACCGGCATCTTCCTTTGCCGCAATATCCAGCGTCTGCATTATCTTACTTTTCAGATTCTGCATAAACTGACCATATCTGGAATATTTGCTGCTCCATGCCAGAACCACACCGTTTTTCATAAAATAGTAGATTTTCTGACAGAATTGCCTGGAATCAAATTCTCCAGGATTTCGTGGCCCAGGAATTTCTTCCAGTTTTCCCGAAATCTTAACAGTGGTTCCGACCGGGAACTCTTTATTCGATTTTAAAAATACTCTTAAATTTTTTATGGGAATTTGTTCTGATCCGACAATCAGACAGACATGTTTAAGATAGGCAGAAAGAGAATATTCTGTAGCCTGATATTGCTGCACCTCCCCGCAGATGACAGCTTCCGGATGTTTTTCAATATATAATTGTACAGATTCCGGCAAAGGATTTCCACTGATCCGTGCAAATCCCGCCAGATCCATCAACCATATACACAACATCAGGAGCAGGCACACAAGACACACCGGGCGTCTTTTCATAAGCCTTCCTTTCTGTATATAGAACACCGCAGGCTATTCCACCTGCGGCATTACTGCATCAGGACTCCTTTGGTTTCTCGTCCTGTGCAATTAAATCTTCATTCTTTTCATAAAATTTGTATAACGGCAGGCTATCCTGGAAGTTCCCCTCCGTACTTCCTTCAATAGATATCTGAACCCTGTCAACATCACAGGAATCTATAATAGAATTCACAACCGAGTAAATAGAGATATTTTCTCCTACTTCAGGTGTTTCATCACGAAAAGTACTGTTCATGTTAATATAGCAGATCCTGTCCGCTGTAATCACACTCAAAACCAGAGAACTGTCTGGTATTGTTGCATAATGCCCTTCTTCCATCGGTCCCTTCGCAAGCTGTTCAAGCACGACACGTTCTTTTGGAAGAGATCTTCGATAATATACATTTCTGGTTTCTTTCACCAGATTTTTTCCATTTTTATCCGTAAAATACAGTGTAAAAGTATCATAACGATAGCTTTCTTTGTCTTTTCCGGTATATTGTGCAAATGTATCTGAAGTCATCTCTCCAACTTCCTGATTTCGCGAGTTGGTCAGCGGCTGACCTCCAACTGTAAACTGGACTTTATGAATATCCGGAATCTGCAAAAATGTCTGCACAACTCCGTCGCGTGTCATAACCTCCCGGATCTTGCTCATTTTTGAGTATTCTTTACTGAAGTCTATGACAAGCATATCTTTCTGCACTTCATAAGAATTGATGGAAACATCTTCTGGAAGAAGGCTGATTTCCCCATCAGGTGCATCTTTGCTCCCAAGCTTCTGCATAAGATCTTTTACCATAAAATCTGCCGTCTCTTCTCCGGGTGAATATGGTTCTTCTCTGAGAACCGTCTCACTCTCGTTCAGATAATACAGATGGTACTTACTCTCATCCTGCGAATCCTTACTGCTTTTTGTCTCAATACTGCATCCGGCAAGTAAACTGCAAACCAGTGCTGCCAGAAGAAGTACTCTTATATATTTCTTCATCCGGCACCTCCTACGGAATATAAGATAACGGGACACGAACTGAGAATGTAGTTCCTTCCCCTTCTCTGCTGAATACTTTGATCACACCATGATGCATGGCAATCGTACTTCTTGTTATCGCAAGTCCAAGACCGGTTCCTCCGATCTCTCTGGAATGTGATTTGTCCACACGATAAAATCTCTCGAAAATACGGTCGATGGAATCCTCCGGAATACCCATACCAGAATCTGCTACCGTAACATAGAAAAACTTATGATCTGCGTCAAGTGACACACGTACCCAGCCATCATCTACATTGTATTTTATCGCATTTTCAACAAGGTTACTGATCGCAGATGTAAATTTCAGTTCATCCACATCCGCTTCCACAGGACGGAAACTGTCAAGGATCAGGTCAATATTGCGTTTGTCCGCGATCGGACGCAGACGTTTGAGAATATCCTCCAGAAGCTGATTGATATCCATATGACTGATCTGAAGATCTGCAGATTTCTTGTCCATTTTTACCAGAGTCAGAAGATCGGTAATAATACGGTTTTCCCTGTCAATCTCCGCTGTAATGTCACGCATAAATTCCTGATAAAGTTCTTCCGGAACTCCTTCCTGGCCGACAAGGGAATCTGCCAGAACCTTCATGGAAGTCATTGGTGTCTTCAGTTCATGCGACACATTGGAAACAAACTCTGATCTTGATTCATCCAGTACTTTCATACGTGCAAGCATCTTATTGAATGCATCCGTAATAAGCTCTGTTTCTGTATAATCCGGAACTGAAATCTCATCTTTCTGATATCCGTCAGTAAGATCTTCGATGGATTTGGTAACACTGGCCAGCGGTTTGACCAGAATCGTAGAAAGGCCATAGGCAAGCAATACAGACAATGCAACGATAATTCCTGTGAGCAGCATCGCCATCTGTTCCTGCTCTCCCACCGTTGCCATAATGTCACTGATTGAAATATTTACAAGCATGGCTCCCTGAATCTGCGGGACATCCGCGCTCTTTACGGGAACAGCCATTTCCAGCATCTGCCCGTATCTGCGGTAATTTGTGACTTCTCCGTTCTTAAAACACTTCACGACCTTTGGTGAGATTAGCGTCCGTCCTTCATCTACATGATAGGTATCTGCAACTACTTTCAGATCTCTGTCTACAATCACCATTCTTCCGCCATATACATTAGACAACAACTCCAGCTTGCTGTTCACAGACTGTGAGCTGGAGTCATTGAGATAATTTTCTTTGATGATCTGATTACACAGAATCGCACACTGTGTACTGACCTCACTTACCTTTACTTCAATTGCCTGTTTTTCATAATTACTGATCATGAGTTGTGTCACGATAGCACTTGGCACAATTCCCAGTATGAGCAGTATGACCAGTATCCGAAAACGCAGACTCTTAAAAAACTTTGTCTTTTTTTTCGTTACCATGGGTTATGCCTGGAAGTAATATCCTACACCCCATTTGGTGTGTACATATTTAGGCTCACTGGGATTAGCCTCGATTTTTTCACGAAGACGCCGAATATGTACATCAACGGTTCTGACATCTCCCGGATATTCATATCCCCAGACAATATTCAGAAGATTTTCACGACTGTATACCTTGTTCGGATTGAATACGAGAAGCTCCAGCACATCAAATTCCTTTGCTGTAAGATTAATTTCCTTGCCTGCAATAAATACACGACGGCTCTCGCAGTCCAGTTTCAGATCGCCTGCTTCAATTGTCTTCGCCTTTTCCTTTTCTTCATGTTCAGAACGCGCACGACGCATGATTGCTTTGATTCTGGCCTTTACTTCAAGAATATTAAATGGTTTTGTAATATAGTCATCTGCCCCGTAGTCCAGTCCAAGGATCTTGTCCATGTCCTCACCTTTTGCAGTAAGCATGACGATCGGAACATTGGAGAATTCTCTGATCTGCTGGCAGACTTCCAGTCCATCCATCTTCGGAAGCATCAAGTCCAGAAGGATAATATCGTATTTATTCTCCTTTGCCTTCTCAACCGCTTCTTCTCCGTCATAAGCACAGTCAACTTCCATACCGTCCTGTTCCAGATTAAAACGGATTCCTTTTACGATCAGTTTCTCGTCATCAACTACTAAAACTTTCCTGCTCATTCTTTTCTCCTTATTTCACAGCTATTTTATCCTTTATCGCCGAAAACGTACTTTCTTTGATTCCCGGCACCTGCATGATCTCCTCAATACTGGAAAAGAAACCATGTTCCTCTCTGTACGTAAGAATTGCCTGTGCCTTGGCATCACCGATTCCTGACAGGCTCTTAAGCGCAGCTGCATCTGCTGTGTTGATATTCACTACACCATTTGCATCTGTTGTCTCAGATCCCGGATCCGCCGGCTGTATTGCCGCAGGTAAAGCTCCCTCTTCCGCTTCTTCCTGCGTAGGTACATAAATCTGCTGTCCGTCACTGACCGGCTGTGCCTGATTCACGGCCGAAGCCGCTGCTTCCGGCAAAAATCCTCCAGCCGCCTCTATTGCCTGAAAAACCCGGCTGCTCCCATCCAGTTCATAAACTCCCGGATTCATTACTGCTCCGCAGACATCCACAAAAATCATTTCCGGCTCTGTCTCCACCGGCATCTCCGATAGCTCCGCTTCTGCTGATATTTTTGCTTCCGCCAGATCCTCTGTTGCATCATTCCCAGCCTGTGTATCATCCTGTGTTTCTGATTCTGATACAGTATCCTGTCCGTCCAGCATTATTTCTGTTTTGTTTTTCTGACATCCGCTCATTCCTGACAAACATGCCAGAAAAAATATGCTCAATATCAGACTGTAAAACTTTACTTTCATGATCTCGGTTCACTTCCCTCCGTAGGATTACGGCAGACCTCCCCGATTCTCATACTTAACCATGTCTTATTTTAACGAATTCCCGGTAGATTTACAATAGGAAACTTTATTTATTCCTGTGCATGATAACTTTATTATTCCCATTTAAAAATCACAATGCCGGCAATCGCGATCAGCATTCCCAGAATCTTTCTCCACTCAAATGGTTGCTGCATTGTTCCAAACATTCCCAAAAGTTCAATTACATATGCCACAATCAACTGGGAAATGACGATCAGCATAGCTGCTTTTGCAGGCCCAAGTGCCCCCATGCTCTGAATAACAGTAATTGTAATAAATGCTCCGATCACTCCGCCAAAAAGCGTGTATTTATTATCTACCTGCCATAATGCCGAAACACTCTGTCTTCCTGTAAATATCCATGCCAGCACACAGACCATAAATGCTGAGAGCTGCACCCATCCCGTTGATACCCATAAACTGGTCTGTTTCGTCACTTCTGTATTAAAAACACCCTGAATACTCATCAGTGCTCCCGAGATCAATGCCGTAAAAAATCCCCACATAATGCAACCTCCACTCAGCTCAGATGATTTTCCTGTAGCTGTCCGCAAATTTTATTATCAGCTTATGCAGAAAATCTGTTTTTTATACAGGGAACCACTTCAAAAAATCACTTCAATAATGCCTCTGCATTCTTGCTGCGAGATGCGCAGAAAAAATCCCGCAGCTTCATATGCCACGGGATCCTGGAAATGATATTTCTTTCACTATATCATGCATTATTTGATGCTTACGACTCTGTAACCTGCATCCTTGACGATTTTTCTAAGCTGTTCGTCATCAAGTTCGCGATCATAAGAAACGACTGCTTCGTTCTCAGAAAGATTTACTTTTGCAGCTGCTCCGTCAATCTTGTTGATTGCCTCTGTGACAGCCTTTACGCAATGTTCGCAGTGCATACCGGAAATTTTGAGAACCTTCTTTCCAAGTATCGGATTCTCAAGTTTTTTATCCGGAATATCGAGAACGATCTCTCCACCGCCGCCTCCACAGCATGGGCTTTCTCCTTTAAAATGTTTGATAGAACCTTTCAGTGCAAACCCAAGCAAAACAATTACGATTAGTACTATAATTATATCTACCACTATTTGTCACCTCTTCTGAATTCTTCGTCTTTTTTCTGTTCTCTCTTTTTCTTGAGCCACTGAAATCCCTGATAGAGCAGCATTCCTGCGATATAAATAACAATAACTGCTCCAAACATGTACATTGTAGATCCTGTTGAATTTCCCATATCAGTACCTCCGATTTCTAACGGTTCTCTTTATATGAAGACTGTGTAGTACTCTTATGAAAAGCAGCACCGCTGCATCCACCGCAGCTTCCACAGTTTCCACTGCATCCGGCACACCCCGTATGTTTACCTTCTTTGGTATTCTTTACACTTTTATAAATGATAAATGCACAATATCCAAGGATCAGAATCATTATAATAATATTTGCCAGCATTTCACTCATCCTCTCTTCATCAAGTACTGCCAGTCATCGGTTTCGAATCAAACAGAGGCCGGACACATCTCTGTATCCAGCCCCCTTATTATTACATTTTTTATTATGCCTGTACAGAACGTTTAGAATAAACTTTCTGATCTTTGTACGGGTCCGGTCTGAACAGCAGGAACAGCATTACAATAAGTACTACGAATCCTACTACAGTTCCGAAACAGAATGCTCCACCAGTTACAAAGGAACCGATCTGATAGAAGCAGAGGCAAACAACGTAAGAAAAGATGTTCTGGAAAAGAATTGCGAACCAGAACCATTTTCTGCTGTTCATTTCTTTTGCCATTGTTGCGATAGCTGCAAGGCAAGGAGAATCAAGAAGGTTGAACATCAGGAAGGAGAAAGCTGCGATTCCTGTCGGGAACCAGCTTGCAACACCTGCTGCAACGTTTACTGCATCTTCTGTATCACCAGATACATTTGCCAGAACACCCATTGTAGATACAATTGCTTCTTTTGCTGAGAAACCGGAAATAGAAGCTGCTACTGGCTGCCATTCACCAAATCCAAGCGGAGCAAAGATCGGAGCGATTGCACCACCGATGATAGCCATAAGACTGTCTGCACTGTCTTCTACCATACCAAATCCGCCATCTGTGAATCCAAATCCACTGAGGAACCACATTACTACGCAAGCAAGGAACAGGATCGTACCAGCTTTGATGATGAAGCCTTTCAGCCTTTCCCATACATGAAGGAGAACTGTTTTAACCTGCGGAATATGATACTGTGGAAGCTCCATTACGAACGGAGCCGGTTTACCGGAGAACGGTTTTGTTTTCTTAAGAATGATTGCTGCTACAAGTACAGCTACGATTCCGATGAAGTACATCAGAGGAGCGATAAAGGAGCTCTCTGCATATCCTGCAGTTTCACCAGCGATTACACCACCCATAAGAGCGATAACCGGAAGTTTGGCACCACAAGGAATAAATGTTGCTGTCATAATAGTAAGACGTCTGTCATTGTCCTGTTCAATGGTCTTGGAAGCCATGATTCCAGGGATACCGCATCCTGAAGAAATCAGAAGCGGAATGAAGCTCTTACCGGAAAGTCCGAAGTGACGGAATACACGGTCCATAACGAATGCAATACGTACCATGTAACCACAGTCTTCAAGGATGGACAGGAACAGGAACAGAATTGCCATCTGAGGAACGAATCCAAGTACTGCACCAAGACCACCGATGATACCATCAACTACAAGTCCCATTACCAGGTCACTGGCACCGATGCTGGTAAGGATGTTTGTAAAGAAGTCCTGAATAGCTACTACAAATACATCATTTGTCCAGTCTGTTACGAATGTTCCGACTGTTGTTACGGACACATAATATACAAGCCACATGATTGCGATAAAGATCGGGATACCAAGAATACGGTTGGTAACGATACGGTCGATCTTATCGGATACAGTCAGTTTATCTTTTGCTTTTTTAACCGTCGTATTAACGATTTTCTGGATGAATTTGTATCTTTCGTCTGTTACGATACTTTCCATGTCATCGTCATGCTGTTTTTCAAGTTCCTGACGTTTGCTGTCAACCAGAGACTGTCCGGAAGCAGAAAGCTTCATAGCCTCTTTTACTTTTTCATCATTCTCAAGGAACTTAACCGCATACCATCTCTTCTTATCATCTGTAACAGATGTAGGAAGAACACCTTTTACTTCGTCGATAGCTGCTTCCATATCTTTGGAGAAGATTTCTTTTGGAAGATCAACTTTGCTGCTCTTTGCAACTTTGACAGCCTCGTCGATCAGTTTGTCAAGGCCTTCCCCTTTCAGCGCAGATGTCTCAATGATCGGGCAGTCAAGCAGCATGGAAAGACGCTTGGTGTCAATCTTGATTCCTCTTTTTTCAAGAAGATCAGCCATATTCAGTGCAATAACAACCGGAACACCTGTCTCGATCAGCTGAGTGGTCAGATACAGGTTACGCTCGATATTTGTTGCATCGACAAGGTCAATGATCACATCTGGATTCTCTTTGAGGACATAGTCACGGCTGACTACTTCTTCCAGTGTGTATGGTGAAAGGGAATAAATACCAGGAAGGTCCGTTACGATAATGTCTTCGCCCTTTCCTTTCTTTCCCTTTAATTTACCTTCTTTTTTCTCTACAGTAACTCCCGGCCAGTTTCCTACGTACTGGTTAGCGCCCGTTAATGCGTTGAACATTGTTGTTTTACCACAGTTCGGGTTGCCGGCAAGTGCAATCTTAATTGCCATTTTTTCTTACCTCCTTAATCCCTCTTATTGTAACTGCGTTCTTCTCCACAGTTGCATTTTTTCATAATAATTCTTACAGAACACTACAGCGTACTTACTTTACCTGTACGCACTGAGCATCGTTCTTTCTTACAGATAACTCATAACCTCTAACAGTGATCTCTACAGGATCTCCAAGCGGAGCAACTTTTCTGATATACAGTTCGCTTCCTTTTGTGATTCCCATGTCCATGATACGACGTTTGTACGCGCTGTCTCCTTCAATCTTTGTTACAACAACGGTACTTCCAACTTTTGCATCACCTAAAGTCATCGTTCTGTCTCCTTTCCGTTATAAAATTTATATAAATATGTGCTTTGCCATATCTGAATTAACTGCTACACGTGCATCTTTGATGTTCACGATCACATTTCCGCCGATTGCAGAAACGATACTCACTTCAGCCTCATTGACAAATCCAAGATTCGCCAGAAAACGTCTTGTTTCTTCGTTTCCACCTATTTTCTGAATCTTACATTTTTCTCCGATTCCAGCCATTGTGATAGGCATCATATGTATCAGCTCACTTTCTTTTATAGTCTTTATTGAGAATTATTTTCTTTATCAAAAAAAGTTCACAGTTAAACACCATTTACTTTTTCTTACAGGGTTAGTATATGCTAACGTTTGTAAGCTGTCAAGTACTTTTTTTCGTTTAACAAAACTATTATTTGTTATGTATAACTTCAATCCGTTATTTCAAACTTATATTTGTAGTATATAACCAATGTTTGGCTCAAGGAACTTCTGCATCTCTGAATTTTATCGGTTTTATACGTTACTGTTCACAGTAACTTTTATACAATTATTTATAAGTATATTTATGCATTTTTGTTGTCCCCGGCGATAAAATATGATATTATAGAAATACTATAAATTTGAGTGAGAGTCTTAAATTTTAAAGCAATTAAATGAGAAATGAGAAATCATTTTCCATTAGATCATGAACAGAAATTGGGGTGTAATGGATGCATACAAACGAATCCGCCGAAAACTATCTTGAAACAATTCTTATCTTAAGCAAGTCACATCCGGTCGTGCGTTCTGTAGATGTTGCCGCTGAGCTTGGTTTCAAGAAATCCAGCGTCAGTGTCGCAATGAAAAAGCTCCGCGAGACAGATCAGATCACTGTATCTCCGGAAGGATATCTTTATCTGACAGAATCCGGTCTTGCTACCGCAGAGAAAATCTACGAACGTCATCTTTTCCTTTCCGAGTGGCTTGAGAAGCTTGGCGTTAATCCGGTTGTTGCAGCAAGCGATGCATGCAAGATCGAACATGTGATCAGCAGCGAAAGTTTTGCAGCGATCAAGAAACATATTGATCTCGACAGTATGAAATAATCATTATGAAGTGAATGGTACAGAACTGTACAGAATTTAAGAATTTTTCAGAACAGGCAAGAGCCCGGCATTAAGCCAGGCTCTTTTCTAATTTCTCGATCATTTCATCGATATGTTCTTTTGTGATAACAAGCGGAGGAACAAGCCGAAGCACATCACTTCCCGCAGAGATCACAAGAAGTCCGTTCGCAAGTGCTTTTGTCACAACACTTCCAACAGTCGTACCTTCGATTACCAGTCCCTGCATGAAACCTTTTCCACGACGTGCTGCGACAATCGGATATTTATCCACAAGTGCATCCAGTTTTTCCTCAAGATATGGTGTAAGTTCCTGCACATGTGCAAGAATGTTATCCTGTTCAAAGATATCAAATACCTTGCTGACTGCTGCACATACGAAAGGATTTCCACCATAAGTTGTACCATGGTCTCCTGGCACCAGAGACGCTGCTGCTGCTTTTTCTCCAAGAACGAATGCCCCAACCGGAACACCGCATCCAAGTGCTTTGGCGCATGTCATCACATCTGGCTGCACACCATAAGACTGCCATGCAAAATAATATCCGGTTCGTCCCATGCCGCACTGAATCTCATCAAAGATCAGAATAATGTCCTTTTCGTCGCATAGTGCGCGAAGCCCCTCCAGGAATTCCTTCTGAGCCGGATAAATTCCTCCTTCACCCTGTACGACTTCTGTAATGACTGCACAGGTTTTATCTGTGATCTGTGCCTTCACACTCTCCAGATCATTAAAGTCTGCAAACTTCACACCGCCGATCAGTGGTTCAAATGGCTCTCTGTAATGTTCTGTTCCTGTTACAGAAAGAGCTCCCATGCTTCTGCCATGGAAGGAATGATTCATCGCGATAATCTCAAATCTTCCTGCTTCTTTGCCATATTTGGTATAAGAATATTTACGTGCAGCCTTGAGAGCGCCCTCAATTGCCTCTGTACCACTGTTTGTAAAGAATGCTTTACTGAGTCCACTGGCTTTGATCAGTTTCTCTCCCGCTTCACTCATTGGTTCATTGTAATAGAGATTTGAAATATGTGTCAGCTTGTCGATCTGACTCTTGAGTGCGTCATCATATCCCGGATAATGATATCCCAGTGCATTTACTGCAATTCCGGCAGCAAAATCAAGATATTTTTTGCCTTCTGTGTCATAGAGGTAGCATCCCTCTCCATGGTCAAACATGACCGGAAAACGGTTATATGTATGCAGAATGCTTTCTTCTGCATGATTCATCTGTTCATTCATGCTCATCGTAGTATTTCTCCCCGTCCTCTCTCAAAATAGCAGTACCGATACCTTTATTTGTAAAGATTTCCAGAAGAAGGCTGTGTGGAATACGTCCATCCAGAATATGTACTCTGTTTACCCCTTCTTCGATCGCATCGATACAGTTCTGCAGTTTCGGAATCATTCCGCCTCCTACATAACCTTCGCTGATCAGTTTTTCTGCTTCATGTACATGCAGCTCAGAAATCAGTGTGTTCGGATCATCTTTGTCTTTGTATACCCCTTCAATATCAGAGAGGAATACAAGTTTTTCTGCATGTACTGCTTCTGCGATCGCACATGCTGCATCATCTGCATTGATATTATAAGAATCAAAGTTTGTGTCATAACCAATCGGAAATACGATCGGAAGGAAATCTCTTTCCAGAAGATCCTGCAGAACCTTCGGATTTACTTTTTCGATATCACCAACATATCCAATATCCTCTCCATTGGAAAGTTTCTTGTGGCACCGAAGCAGTCCACCGTCTTTTCCGCTGATACCGACTGCCTGCACACCAAGAGATTCCACCAGAGTAACCAGTTCTTTATTTACCTTTGCAAGAACCATTTCTGCAATTTCCATGGTATCCTTGTCTGTTACGCGAAGGCCATTGATAAAACGCGGTTCCATGCCGACTTTGTTCACCCAGCGGCTAATTTCCTTACCACCGCCATGAACGATGATCGGTTTGAATCCGATCAGTTTCAGAAGAACAACATCTTTAATGACATTTGCCTTCAGTTCTTCATCCAGCATGGCACTTCCACCATATTTTACTACTACGATCTTACGATTAAAACGCTGTATATAAGGAAGAGCCTCAATAAGAGTCTCGGCCTTGTCCAGATATTTCTGATTTACCATTTTTATTTCTCCTCATTATATATTCTAAAACCTGTTATGACCTGTAATCCGCATTGATCTTAATATAATCATAAGTAAGGTCACAGCCCCATGCAGTTGCTGTACAGTCCCCCATCTTTACATCAGCGATTGCCGTCACTGCATCTTCAGAAAGGATCTTGGTTGCTTCTTCTTCACTGTAATCAACTGCCACACCATTTTCAATGATCTGAATCTTACCTGCTTTACTTTCAAAATACAGGTCTACTTTTTCCGGATCAAACTGTGCGCCTGAATATCCCATTGCACAGAGAATTCTTCCCCAGTTTGCATCATGTCCATAGATTGCAGCCTTTGTAAGAGAAGAAGTAACGATGGATTTACTTAAAGTTACTGCCTGTTCCTTACTCTCTGCTCCAATGATCCTGACCTCAAACAGTGCAGTTGCTCCCTCACCGTCACCGGCAATTTTCTTTGCAAGTGTGGTATTGATATAGTTCAAAGCCTCGCAGAATTTCTTATAATCTTCATTCTTCTCATTGATCTCCGGATTCTCTGCCATTCCATTTGCAAGTAAAAGAACAGTATCATTTGTAGAAGTATCACCATCAACGGATACCATGTTATACGTATCCTTAACATCCTGGCTTAATGCTTCCTGCAGAAGCTGTTTGGAAATGCACGCATCTGTAGTGACAAACCCAAGCATGGTACACATATTTGGATGGATCATTCCAGAACCTTTGCACATGCCGCCAATGGTAACTGTCTTTCCACCGACTTCAATCTGTACTGCGACTTCTTTTTCCTTTGTATCTGTAGTCATGATTGCTTTTGCCGCTTCGTTTCCGGCTTCCAGAGTTCCCTGAAGCTTCGGTGCCATTGCTTTGACACCATCCGCCAGTTTCTGGATTGGAAGCTGCATACCGATAACACCTGTAGATGCTACCAGTACACTGTTTTCATCCACATTCAAAGTTTCCGCTGCTGCTTTTGCAGTGGCCCGGCAGTAACTAAATCCCTCTTCACCGGTACATGCATTGGCAATACCACTGTTACAGATGATCACCTGGGCACTCGGATGCTGATAAACAATCTCCTGATCCCATTTTACCGGTGCTGCCTTCACAATATTTGTCGTAAAAGTACCTGCTGCCACACACGGTTTCTCACTATATACCATTGCCATATCAGTTCTTCCCTGATATTTGATTCCCGCAGCTGTGGATGCTGCCTGAAAACCTTTTGCTGCTGTAACTCCACCTGTAATGATCTTCATAATATATTCCTCCTCGTCATATGGAATATCCCTGTGTTCTTGTTTCTTTACGGAAGCATCGGAATCTGATGAAGACCTTCCGCTTCATCGAAACCGAACATCAGGTTCATATTCTGTACAGCCTGTCCTGCTGCACCTTTTACAAGATTGTCGATCGCACCCATCATAATGACACGTCTGGTTCTCAGGTCAATCTTGAAGTTGACATCTACGTAGTTGCTGCCCTCTACACATTTTGTCTGCGGGCATACATCCTTGTCCAGAACACGGATGAATGTTTCATCTGCATAATATTTATCATAAGCGGCTCTTACTTCTTCATAGGAAACTTCTTTCTTCAGAGAAGCATATGCGGTCACCAGAATTCCTCTGTTCATCGGAATCAGATGTGGCGTAAAATTGATCAGAACCTCCTGACCGCATGCATATCCCAGCTGATCCTCGATCTCCGGTGTATGACGGTGAGTCGCTACACCATACGCCTTGATGTTCTCATTTACTTCACAGTAAAGGTTCGGAACCTTTGCCCCCCTTCCTGCTCCTGATGTACCAGATTTTGCATCAATGATGATCGTATTCGGATCGATCAGTCCTTCTTTGAGAAGTGGATAGATTGATAATGTCGAACATGTCGGATAGCATCCCGGATTGGCGATCAGTCTTGCTTTCTTAATATCCTCACGATTGATCTCACACAATCCGTAAACAGCCTCATCAATAAACTGTGGAGCTTTGTGCTCGATGCCATACCATTTTTCATATTTCTTTACATCTTTAATACGAAAATCCGCACTCAGATCAATCACCTTGGCTTTGGAAAGGATCTCTTCATTTACAAGAGATGCACAAAGCCCCTGTGGTGTTGCAGTAAAAATCACATCTACCTCATCCGCAAGTGCGGCCATATTGTCATCCATACATTTTGCATCTACCAGTTTGAAAAAGTTCTGATAAACATCTGCATATTTCTGATCAATATAACTTCTTGAACCATACCATGCCACTTCTACTTCTTTATGTCCAAGGAGCAGTCTTGCAAGTTCATTTCCTGCATAACCAGTCGCTCCGATAATTCCTGCTTTGATCATTTTTCTCTCCTCCTGAAATCGGAATGTTCTCTCATAAGATGTAACAATTATACATCCTTTATGCATAATATGCAATACGTAATTTTTATGGATTTTACATTCTTTTTTCTTGAATTTGTGTATTTTTATTGGTTTCTTCCTATTTAAATGTGCATTTTTATACAAAAAAATCTTTAACTTTTTTGCATATTGGTATTGCATATTTATAAAAATTGTTGTATATTATCTTTTGTCGAAACCCGACATAGCATGAAGATTCAACACTTTATCAAATCAGCGTATGAATCTTTACCTTTTATAATATCAAATATTCATGTATCTGCCAAGTGGCAGAAAATCATTTTCAGGAGGATTACATTATGAAAGAAAAAGTTGTACTTGCTTATTCAGGCGGTCTTGATACCACAGCACTGATTCCGTGGCTGAAAGAAACCTTTGATTATGAAGTTATCTGCTGCTGCGTAAACTGCGGACAGGGTAACGAATTGGATGGACTGGATGAAAGAGCCAAACTTTCCGGAGCTTCCAAATTATATATTGAAGATATTGTTGATGATTTCTGTGACAATTATGTAATGCCTTGTGTACAGGCAGGTGCTATATACGAGCACAAATATCTGCTTGGTACCTCTATGGCACGTCCGGCAATTGCCAAGAAACTTGTTGAAATTGCACGTAAAGAAAATGCAGTTGCTATCTGCCATGGTGCAACCGGTAAAGGTAATGACCAGATTCGTTTCGAACTTGGTATCAAAGCACTTGCGCCGGATATCAAGATCATCGCTCCTTGGAGAATGACAGACGTATGGACCATGCAGTCCCGTGAAGATGAGATCGCATTCTGTCAGGCTCATGGAATCAATCTTCCGTTTGATGCAAGCCACAGTTATAGCCGTGACCGTAACTTATGGCACATCAGCCATGAAGGTCTGGAACTGGAAGATCCTTCCCAGGCTCCAAACTATGATGACATGCTTGTTTTAAGTGTAACTCCTGAAAAAGCACCAGATAAAGAAACAGAAGTAACTATGACTTTCGAAGAAGGTGTTCCGAAAACTCTCAACGGAAAAGCAATGAAGGTCTCCGAGATCATCACTGAACTGAACCGTCTTGGCGGCGAAAACGGAATCGGTATCATTGATATCGTAGAAAACCGTGTTGTTGGTATGAAATCCCGTGGTGTATACGAAACTCCTGGCGGAACAATTCTGATGGCAGCTCACGAACAATTGGAAGAACTGATCCTTGACCGTGACACAATGGAAGCCAAGAAGAAACTCGGCAGCCAGTTTGCTCAGGTTGTATACGAAGGAAAATGGTTCACACCACTTCGCGAAGCAATCCAGGCATTCGTAGAATCCACGCAGAAATATGTAACCGGTGAAGTTAAATTCAAACTTTACAAAGGAAACATCATCAAAGCCGGTACAACTTCTCCATACAGCCTGTACAACGAATCTCTTGCATCCTTTACAACAGGTGATATGTATGATCACCATGATGCAGACGGATTCATCACCCTCTTTGGTCTTCCACTCAAAGTTCGTGCTATGAAATTACTGGAAGTAGAAAAAAACAAAAACAATAAATAATTTCAACTTCTCTTTCCGATAGTCTGGAATTTCAGGCTATCGGATTTTTTATGCAAATTTTTTCCTTAATTTATCAGGCAAACCTTTTATTTTATATTTGACAGAAAACATTCGCTATTTTATAATAATTTTATAAACAACATCACGAAACTTATATAGGTCCATAATTGGTTGGACGTCTCTACCAACTACCGTAATAGTTGCCTATAAGTTCTTTTTGAGGGACTTATTACGCATTAATATTCGGTATTTTTTTTGCCTGCGGACAAGTTCCAACAGCCAAAAGGAGGTAACTCATATGACAAAAAAGCCAACCACATTTACACTCAGAGGCGCTGTATGCTTCAGTACAGATTCCAGTCATCTGACCTGTCTCGAAGACGCTTATATTGTCTGTCAGAATGGACGGACAGCCGGTGTCTTCACAGAGCTTCCCGAACAGTTTCACGACATTCCCTGTCAGGATTTCAGCAACTATCTGATCATCCCCGGAATGAATGATCTTCATCTCCATGCACCACAGTATGCATTTCACGGTATGTACATGGATCTGGAGCTGCTGGAATGGCTCAACACGGTCACGTTTCCGGAAGAGGCCAGATATTCTGATCTGAACTATGCAGAAAAAGCCTATTCCATCTTTGCCGATGATCTGAAAAAAAGTGCGACCACACGAGCTTCCATCTTCGGCACCTTACATGTAGATGCAACAGAACTTCTAATGGACCTTATGGAGAAAACCGGACTAAAAGCTTTCATCGGCAAAGTAAATATGGACCGGAACGGCTCCAAGGCTCTCCAAGAGGAAAGTGCTGTTGTTTCTGCAACGGATACTGTCCGCTGGCTAAATGATATTGCAGGAAAATATGAGAACGTCAAACCGATTCTCACCCCTCGTTTTACCCCTTCCTGCAGTGACGAACTTATGTCCAGACTGGCAGAAATCCAGCGAGCTTACTGTCTCCCGGTACAGTCTCACCTTTCCGAAAACAAGAGTGAAATAGCCTGGGTAAAAGAATTATGCCCCAATACTTCTTTCTATGGGGAAGCCTATGATCAGTTTGGTCTCTTTGGCGGCAAAACCTGCCCGACGATCATGGCGCACTGCGTATACAGTTCTGATGCAGAGCTCTCCCTGATGAAGGACCGGGGTGTATTCATCGCCCACTGCCCACAGTCCAATACCAATCTCTCTTCTGGTATCGCTCCGGTCAGGCGTTATCTTGAAGAGGGACTTCACATCGGACTCGGTACCGACATTGCCGGCGGCCACTCTCTTTCCATGCTACGAGCGATCGCAGATGCCATTCAGGTATCCAAACTTCGCTGGCGGCTTGTGGATGATTCCCAAAAACCTCTTTCACTGGAAGAAGCCTTTTATATGGCTACTATGGGTGGAGGATCCTTTTTCGGAAAAGTCGGAACTTTCGCGGAAGACTATGAGTTTGATGCGCTGATCCTGGATGACAGCCGCCTCCGCCATCCGCAGCCCCTGAATTCCAGGGAACGGCTGGAGCGTCTGATCTATCTTGCAGATGACAGCTGCATTGCCGGAAAATATATTTCCGGAAACAAAATCTTTTAGTGCAGATAACTGCACAATACGAAGGGGGTACTTTTATGAACCTTGACAAAATTTTTCACCTGAAAGAGAATCACACAGATGTCAAAACAGAAGTCATGGCAGGAATCACAACCTTTATGACAATGGCCTATATCCTGGCCGTCAACCCCAACATCCTGTCAGCTTCCGGAATGGACCGCGGTGCTGTCTTTACCGCCACCGCACTTTCCTCATTTATTGCAACCTGCCTGATGGCACTCCTGTCCAACTATCCATTTGTTCTGGCTCCCGGAATGGGCCTCAACGCATACTTTACCTATACGGTAGTTCTCGGTATGGGATACACCTGGCAGCAGGCATTGTCTGCAGTATTCGCAGAAGGTATCATTTTCATCCTTCTTTCTCTCACAAATGTACGTGAAGCGATCTTCAACTCCATTCCGATGAACCTGAAGCACGCAGTATCCGTAGGAATCGGCCTTTTCATCGCATTTATCGGCCTGCAGAATGCAAAGATCGTTGTAGGAAATGACTCCACACTCGTAAGTATCTTTTCCTTTAAATCATCTGTGGCAGAAGGAACCTTTTCCTCTCAGGGAATCACTGTACTTCTGGCGCTGATCGGAGTTCTTGTAACAGCGATCCTTCTCGCCAAAAACGTAAAAGGCGGTATTCTTTGGGGAATCCTGATCACCTGGATCCTGGGCATCCTCTGTCAGCTGACACATCTGTATGTTCCAAATGCAGATCTTGGATATTACAGCCTGCTCCCTGATTTTTCAAACGGAATTTCTGTTCCGAGCATGATGCCAACCTTTATGAAAATGGATTTCTCCATCGTATTCTCGCTGGATTTTGTTGTTATTATGTTTGCATTCCTTTTTGTAGACATGTTTGATACGCTTGGAACACTGATCGGTGTTGCTTCCAAAGCAGACATGCTCGACAAAGACGGCAAACTTCCTCGCATAAAAGGCGCCCTTCTTTCTGACGCAGTCGGAACAACCGTAGGTGCTATGTGTGGTACTTCTACTGTTACAACTTTTGTGGAAAGTGCTTCTGGTGTTGCAGAAGGCGGACGTACAGGCCTCACCTCTCTGGTAGCAGCTGTACTGTTTGGACTTTCTCTCCTGCTTTCACCAATTTTCCTGGCAATTCCTTCTTTTGCCACAGCACCCGCCCTGATCGTTGTTGGTTATCTGATGCTGACATCAGTAACAAAGATTGATTTCAATGATATGACAGAAGCAATCCCTTGCTTTATTGCTATCATTGCAATGCCATTTATGTACAGTATTTCAGAAGGTATTTCCATGGGTGTTATCTCTTATGTGGTAATCAATGTAATTACCGGAAAAGCAAAAGAAAAGAAGATCAGTCTTCTGATGTACATTCTTGCCGTATTATTTGTTCTGAAATACATTTTCTTATAATTTATAACTATTCAATCGGGCGTCAGATAACCGGCGCTCGATTTTTTTATTTTATCACTTTATCAATGCATAATTATGCAGTATAATACAAGGATACCAGAATCATGGAAGATGCAGGGCATCGGAGTGATTCGTAAGTATCCAATATGTTATTCACACAAGGAGAATCTATTATGAAAAAAGAAACAGTCCCAGTCAGAAATTCTTTACTTCTTTTACTGACTGCAACCATCTGGGGCATTGCCTTTGTTGCACAGAGTGTCAGTATGGACTACATCGGAGGATTTACATTTAATTCAATCCGAAGCCTTATTGGTTCACTGACGCTTTTGCCGGTCATCCTGCTTCTCAGCAAGCCAAAATCTGCCGAAGAAAAAAACAGACCACAGACATCGTCCAAGCAGAAGATCCTGATCACGGGCGGTATCTGCTGTGGCATCATTCTCTGCCTGGCAAGTAATTTTCAACAGTTTGGAATCAAATACACAACTGTAGGAAAAGCCGGATTTATTACTGCCTGTTATATTATCATCGTTCCTGTAATCGGCATTTTTCTCAGAAAAAAATGCAGCCCGTTTATCTGGATTGCTGTCATTCTGTCTCTGTGCGGTCTTTATCTTCTCTGCCTGACCCCGGGAGAGGGATTTGCTATTGGAAAAGGAGAACTTCTGGTTCTGGTCTGTGCTTTTCTTTTTTCCATACATATTCTGGTCATCGATCATTTCTCGCCTCTTGTAGACGGTGTAAAAATGTCCTGCATCCAGTTTTTTGTCTGTGGAATCCTTTCCGGTATCCCGGCATTACTTCTTGAAAAGCCGGATCTTACAGATATCCTTGCCGCCAAAGTTCCAGTTCTTTATGCCGGTATCATGTCCTGTGGTGTCGCCTATACCCTGCAGATCATTGGACAGAAAAATATGAACCCTACTGTAGCATCTTTGATCCTCAGCCTAGAATCCTGCATCTCTGTCATCGCCGGATGGCTGATTCTCGGACAGAATTTAAATAGCCGCGAAATTTTGGGCTGTATTCTGATGTTTGGTGCCATCATACTTGCCCAACTTCCACAGAAAGAAGCTTCCGTATAAAGTTTTCTGAATTTAACATTTGTTTTCAGCAAACAAAGAGGTCATCATGAGCAGTTTTGAAATAATTTCAACACTGCTCATGATGACCTCTTTCCAGTTCTTATCTTATTCAGGCAAGTACCTGTTTTCTACTCAAATTTCACCTTTCGCCCTCAGATGCTCTTTAATCTTCTCGAAGCTTTCGTCACTGACATCGTGCTCCATCTTGCATGCATCTGCTCTTGCGACCTCATTGCATACACCAAGTCCCTCCAGCATTTTGGTCAGAACTGTATGACGCTCATAAATTCGATTCGCGATCTCTGCTCCTTTTTCCATCAGTGTCACAGTTCCATAACGGTCCATGGCAATATATCCGTCTTCCCTGAGAAGTTTCATTGCATGACTGACACTTGGCTTGGATACCCCGAGCATGGTTGCAATATCAACAGAACGTACTCCGCCGCCTTTTCTGGATAAAACAAGGATTGCCTCCAGGTAATCCTCTGCTGATTCTCTGATTTGCATAAAAAATACCTCCCACACGGCTTATAATATCACAAAAATGCTCAAAGCACAACAAAATACGGGAATTCAAGATGATTGTTTTTCTCAGCTAACTATTTATCATCGCCCGTCAGACGGAGAATATCTCGAATCTCATCAACTTTCATATCCAATATGATTGCCAGCTCATCGATGGTAAAAGCATTTTTTTCATCTTCTCCATCATTCAGATCACGCACTGCATGCTCCAGTTTCTCCACACGCGCTACCAGACTGTCATCCTCGAATTTTCTCTGTGTCTGTTCTTCCAGAACAAGCTGGATTCCTTTGCGCATTTCACTCAGAAGCCACTTCTCATCTCTGCATTCATCACCGGCAGTTCCAAGTGCCTGGATCAGGCACAGATTCGCCTCCTGAATCAGATCGGCCAGCTGCATTTCTTCTATATTCATCTCAACAGCCATATCTGCCGCCGTTTTCATATAATAAGAAGTAAGTGTCTGAAGTGCCCTCTGATCACCAGCTGCCAGAGCTTCAAATACACTGTCAGCATCCACCTCATCAACAACCGGCAGTTCCTCCAGATAATTTTTAAGATAAGCTTCTTCTTCTGCTGTAAGAGGAATTTTTTTATGTTCAGGCTCCTTGGCTTCTTCTCCTGCCGTTTCCAGACCTTCAATGAGAATTCCCTGAGAAGTAAGATATTTTAATACACCCAGCAACTGGCTTTTGTCCAGGTCACACTCTTCAAATACCTGACGGATTTCGGCTGCATTTAACGCATTCCCATGTTGTCTGGCAATTTCCTGCACTTCTTTTAGTTTATTCTGAAACTCCTGTACATTCATCACAGTTCTCCTTTATTCCGACAGTTCATCTGTCATTATCTTATTAAGATCATTTAAACACACTGTTATTTTTCATTTTTTCTCCGTTTTTTATTGTAACATCCTTCTCTGTTTTTTCCAAGAAAATGTATCTCTTTTCTATAATTTTTACTCTTTTCGCAATAAAATATAAAACTTTTTTCCACCTGAAACCCCTGTAAAATCAATGTTTTTTAGGTCTTAAAACTTTTTTCGAAAAAAAGTTGAAAAAAGTTGTTGACATTTGCATATCACTATAATATAATATGTCTTGCGTTGAGCGACAAAGCCAAACGCAAACAATTAAATACCGTTAACGGGGTGTGGCTCAGCTTGGCTAGAGCGCCTGGTTTGGGACCAGGAGGCCGCAGGTTCGAATCCTGTCACCCCGATGCTGTAAACAATACCGTTTCAGCGACATGCGGGTGTAGTTCAATGGTAGAACACCAGCCTTCCAAGCTGGATACGTGGGTT